>OGRH01001973.1_pt1 | contig 11680 bp, 11 predicted proteins | sample 1553461 | NCBI WGS metagenome assembly OGRH01 (sample SAMEA2580092, study PRJEB22360) | human gut metagenome | biome: human gut; feature: human-associated habitat; material: faeces | place: Denmark | collected 2008/2010
CCAGCCCCTCCAGCAGGGCCTCCCGGTCGGCGGGACTGCGGAGAGGGGGATTCATCTTGAAGCGGCCGTCCTCCTGCAGCATGGTTTCGTCCATCAGCAGATAGTGGGGGGCCGTCTCACAGGTGACGTCCAGCCCCTCCGCCTTGGCCCGGCGGATCAGGGCCACGCTCTCCTTGGTGGAGATGTGGCAGGCGTGGTAGGCGCCGCCCGGCTGGCGCACCCCCTTCTCCGACGTGGTAGCCGCAGCCGGTCTGGCGCACCAGCTCTAAATCCCGCCGGATCTGCCCCCACTCGCTTTCGGAGCAGATGCCCCGGTGGCCGTGGGTGCGGGCGTAAGCCCCGTCGTGGATGTAGCCCCCGTGGAGGAGGGAATTGTCCTCGCAGTGGGCCACGATGAGCTTATGAAGCCCCTTGGCGGTCTCCATGGCAAGGCGCATCTGCGCCTCGCTCTGCACACCTCGCCCGTCGTCGGAGAAGGCCGCCACATAGGGGGCCATGGCCGCCATGTCCGACAGCTCCTCCCCCAGCTGGCCACGGGTGATGGAGCCATAGGGCAGCACCCGGATGGCGGCATCCCGGCGGATCAGGGCCAGCTGCTGCTCCAGATGGGGCAGGCTGTCCGGCACCGGGTCCAGATTGGGCATGGCACACACCGTGGTGTATCCGCCGTGGGCGGCGGCTTGGGTGCCGCTGGACATGGTCTCCTTATAAGAAAAGCCCGGCTCACGAAGATGTACGTGTACATCAACGAAACCGGGACATATCACAAAAGAAGAGGCGGGAATATGAACGGGAGAAACACTGGTGCCGTGATGGATTTCAAAAGAGAAAACAGCATCCCCACGGGTGAGAACACCTCGGCGGAATATCTGGGCATCCTGAAAAACGACGGTCACGGTCATCACCTCCGCATGGCAAATTTCTATTAGCTTACCACACAGCGGGCCGCTTGTCAAGAAAGGCCGCCACGATTTTTGTCACATTTTTCGTTGCGTTTTGACCGGGGATATGATACCATGCAGAAAAAACCACAGCGGCGCAGTGCTGTGCCGGGAAGGAGCCTTTATGAAAAAAACGCCCAAACCCAGAGATACGGTCCAGCGGCTGAAGGAGACCATTCATAAGCAGCCAGCGGTGTTCGCCGTATATGTGGCCCTGCGGTTGATCGTGCTGGCGGAGCTGGTAATGTCCATCATCCGGGGCGAATATGAAAGCGCTTTCATCTGCCTGCTGGTGCTGGCGCTGTTCATCCTGCCGTTTTTCATTCAGCAGAACTTCGGTATCCAACTGCCGTCGGTGCTGGAGATCATTATCCTGCTGTTCATTTTCGCAGCGGAGATACTGGGGGAGCTGGAGTGTTACTTCATCACCTACCCCAACTGGGACTCCATGCTCCACACCACCACGGGCTTCCTCTGCGCCGCCACAGGCTTTGCCCTTATCGACATCCTGAACCGCAACAGCCGCATCAAGTTCCAGCTGTCGCCGGTATATGTGGCGCTGGCGGCCTTCTGCTTCTCCATGACCGTGGGGGTGCTGTGGGAGTTTTTCGAGTTCGGCATGGACCGGGTGTTCCATCTGGATATGCAGAAGGACACCGTGGTGCAGAGCATTACCTCCGTGATGCTGGACCCCACCAACAGCAATACCCCCATCACCATCGACGGCATCCACTCGGTGGCCGTCAACGGCACGGATCTGGGCTTTGACGGGTATCTGGATATCGGGCTGTACGATACCATGGAGGATCTGTTCGTCAACTTCATCGGTGCCGTGACCTTCAGCGTCATCGGCTACTTCTACATCAAGCACCGGGGCAAGGGAAAGCTGGCGCAGGCATTTATCCCCACCCTGTCGGAGGACGAGGACAAGGAGACATCGCTGCCGGAGGGAGACCCCGGAGCGCCGCCGGAATCGGAATAACGACAAAGAGGCAGGCACTTTTGTGCCTGCCTCTTTTGCTATAGGGGGTCAATCGTCCTGCTCCATATCGTATTCCAGTACAGCGCCGGTATAGGCATCGATGACATATTCGTACTCCATGCCATCCGCCTTGAATTCCACCTCGTATACCCAGCGGCCATCCTCGTCATCCAGCTCCACATCCATGTCGTAGGCCCGACTCTCTGACACACCGGCGTGGGTCAGGGCAGCGGCCTTGGCTGCGGCGTGGCCGATCTGCCCGGTGGGCTGGGCACTGCCGGTGGGCTGGGCATCATCGTGGTCATCGTCGTGGTCATCATCATGGTCATCGTGGTCATCCACATCGTCGTGACCGTCCGGCTCCACATAGGAGGTGAGCACAGCGCCGGTATAGGCATCGATGCGATACTCGTACTCCGTACCGCTGCGGTCCTCCAGCTCCACCTCGTAGTGGGCGGGAACCTCGTCCAGCTCAGCGTCCACCTCCTGCTTGGCCAGCTGGTCGGCGGACTGCCCGCAGGTGAGCAGGGCGATCTCCAGTGCTCGCTCCATGCCGATGGGCATGGCAGGAGCGCCGGTCTCGGCCAGATCCTTCAGCTCACCGATGGAGAGCCTGGACAGCTCCTCAAAGGACAGACTGTTGTTCAGGGCGAGGATACGGTTCACCAGCGCCGCCTTGCCGGTGGAGATGTGGTGGTCCTTGGCCTGCTTCTCCAGAGACGTGTCCTGCGTGACCGTCTGGGTCAATACGGAGGCCTGAGAGGCGCTGTCCCGCAGGATGCCGTCCACGGCGGCGGAGAGGTCCTGCTGCAGTCGGTGAGCCCGGCTCTGATCCCGATCCTCTACGGAGATCATGATGGCGGAGGAGATGCTCTCCAGATAGCCGTTGCGGACCAGACTGCCGACGATGGCGTTTACTGCCACATCCAGCTTGGCCCCCTTCAGATCCTCGCCGTCGCCCATATCCGCCAGAATGGCATGGGCGTCGTCGTTCATAGGCACGCAGGCCAGAACCTTTTCATTTTGGTTGACCCGCAGCTCGATGCTGGGGTTGACGTCGATGGAGACCACGGAGGCCACAGCATTGGCCTGCCGCAGAAACAGTCCGCCGCCGCACAGCAGCAGAAGGGCCAGACAGGCCGCCATCGCCATCCATTTTTTCAGGGAGTGAGGTTTTGTTTTCATGGGGATTTCCGTTCCTTTCCGCTTCTCACAGCGGGAGAGAACGCCGTCCACGTCATGGGGGGCTGTTTTTTTCAGCGCTTGTGCAAGGCACTGTTCCAGCTTTTCATTTGTCATGGGCGTTATCTCCTTCCAGATCAGCACGCATTTTTCGGATTGCTCGGTGATACTTCGACAGGACGGTGGGGAGGGGCAGCTCCAGCAGAGCGGCGATCTCCCGGTGTTTTAGCCCGGTGACGGCATGGAGCAGTACGATGCGCCGCTCCTCCTCCCCCAGACGGGACAGAACGTGCTGCAGCAGCGTTCGCTCCTCTGTGGTCAGACCGGTCTCCTGCTGGGGAATGGCGTCCCATTCTGCCTCGCTGAGAACGGCGTGGCGCTCCGTGCGCCGCAGGCGCATCAGGCACAGATTCCGGCAGACCGTCAGAAGCCAGCCCATGGGAGAGCCGGTGGGGCGATACTGCGGGGCGTGATCCCACACATGAACGAATACATCCTGCGTGATATCCTGTGCGTCGTGGGTGTTTTTCAGGTACGACAGCGACAGACCATACACCGCCGTTCGGGTGAGATGGTAGAGCTGCGCCAGCGCATCCTGCTGCCCGGCGGCGATGGCGGCCAGCAGCTCCGTCAGATGAGCACTGCTGCCAGCATATTCGGTTGTGGCGGGCCATGCAGTCATAGGCTTTTATCTCCTGTCATCCCTGTAATGCGTGGAGATGCGGTTTTATTGCGTGAAAAATAAAAAATTGCCAAGCCCGCAAAGAAGGACTCTGCGGGCCTGACAGACAGCTTAATTGTTGCCGGTGGGGATATAGGGCAGCAGGGCAGCGGCCACGCCGGAGATGGGCATGGTCTGCAGCCAGATACGTCCGGGACCGGTGAGGACAGTGTTGAAAAGGCCCTCGCCGCCCAACAGCTTGTTCTTCATGCCGGGAACCTGACGGATCTCCATCTGCACCCCGGCGGTGAAGCCCGCCACGTTGCCGGTGTCTACCACGATCTGCTGACCCGGCTGGAGGTCGTACTCCACCAGTGTGCCGTCGATCTCGGCAAAGGCCATGCCGCTGCCGCTGAGGCGCTGCATGATGAAGCCCTCGCCGCCGAAGAGGCCCGCACCCAGCCGCTGGTTGAAGTGGATGGACAGCTCTACTCCCGGCACGGCGGCCAGAAAGGCGCTCTTCTGGAGGATCATATCGTGGCCGGGAGTGATGGCGATCTCCTTGATCTGGCCGGGGAAGCTGGAGCCGAAGGCGATCATCCCGGCGCCGTGAGCGGTGTAGATGTTCTGGAACATACTCTCGCCGGAGAACATTTTAGAGAACATCCGCCCCAGTCCACCGCCATGGGTCTGCATCTCCATATTAGGGCTCATCCAGACCATGGATCCACGCTCCGTGACCATCTGCTCGCCGTTTTCCAGCTGGCAGATCACCACGGGGAAGGGAGTGCCTTTGATTTCATAACGCATGGTGGTATCCTCCTTACGATTTTCCGGCAGAGAAGGGAAGAACCTCCGCCGTGTGTTTCTTGGTATGGCTCCAGTATAGCAGAGAAACGGAACGAAAGGAAGAAGAAAATATATCCGAAGCCTTACACTTTGCAAGAAGCGGCTCAGGACTCCGTCGTCTCCGGCTCCTTGCGGAGGGTCTTGACGAAGCGGAGAAAGTACACCAGATGCTCTGTCTGCCGCGCCGACAGCGTGCTCCATTTTGCGGGCATCCTTGGCAGCGGTGGCCTCGCTGACGCCCAACCGGATGAGAAGGTCCCGGAGCATTTGATTTTATTCGTAGATGCTCTGAGCGACCCCGGTCCCCAGAGCCGTCAGATGGATGGTCTTGGCTGGCGCTGCCTCGCAGAGAGACGTTGCCCATGGAATACTGCTGGCGTTCTTCATGTTGACGCTGGCGTAGTAAACACCGTCGGTAGCGCTCCTCCGTGGCCCGGACGGCCTCCATGGTGCTGTCAGAGCAGTAAAGCGCCCAGTAAAAGGAATCCCGCTGGGCGCTCTCCAAGTCCACCCCCCAGAGAAGGGGTGCAGTGCGCTGGTGGATGCGGCCAAGGTGGTGACGGAGCTGGAGCGCATCGAGTATGTGGAGGACCCGCATCTGGGCAAGGGCTCCTACTGCGTGGTGGAGAGGCACGCAGACGGCGGGGCGTGCAGTGTGCCGGACTACGCCGTCATCAAGATCTTCCGCCACATCGTGCAGGGAGAGGGACCGGACACCATCGTCCGGGAGATTGACGAGGCCATCCAGGCGCTGCCGGAGGGGTATGACACGGTGTGTACGGACGGGATGTTCTCTCAGGGAGAGTGGCAGTTGCTGTCCATTGCACGGGCCGCAGCGGCAGACCCCGCTGTGCTGCTGCTGGATGAGATCACCGCCAATCTGGATGCCGAGACGGAGGCCCGTGTGCGGGAGGCCCTGCGTCAGGCCTCCCGTGGGCGCACCGTCCTCTCCGTTTCCCACCGCATCTATGAGAGTTTTGGCGGCAGGACTGTGGAGATCCGGCCCCAAGGACAGTAAATGCCGGGAGTGCAGCCCCGGAAGTCGTAAGACCTCCGGGGCTGCAAAATGCTGGGGAAAGAAACGGTTGACAGCGTCGATGGGTTCTGTTATGATGAACCGTGGTCGGAGAGACCTATTTCAACCATCAACGGAGGTGAATGTTCATGGATAGCTGCGGAAGTACAGGGCGAAGCCGGATATGCGGCGCACAGAGACACAGATACCGGATGTGGTCATCCATGAGCAGGAGCTGATCACATTCTGTTTTGCCGTGCCCTCCTGCACCGCACCGGAGACGTCTTGCTGTGGCAACTATCTCTGAGGCGGTGTATTTTTGCGCCCATTTTGCCCAAAGTAGCGTCAAAGGAGGACAAGAATATGATGAACAGAATGGTAAAAAAGGATTTCGCACAGGAGATCGCAGCGGTTATCCGCACGGCCAAAAACGGGGACCGGCTACCGGAGCTGCTGAAGCACTACCACTGGCGGGATGTGGCCAAAGCCATTACGCTGCTGGCGGATGCGGAGCGGGAGCGGCTGTTCCGGCAGATGGACGCCCAGACGCTGGCGGAGATATTCCCCTATCTGGACGATGCCTCCCGCTATCTGGCGGAGCTTCCGGCGGCGCTGGCGGCAGAAATGATAGCCGACATGGACACGGCGGATGCGCTGGATATGCTGCGGGAGCTTCCGGAGGAGAAGAAACAGACCCTGGCCGCCCATCTGGACGACGATACCCGGAAGGATGTCCGGCGGCTGCTGGCCTTTCATCAGGAGGAGATCGGCCGCATGAGCGGCAATTTCGTCTGCATCCCGGATACGCTGACCGTCTGCGGCGCCATGAACGAGCTGGTGCGGCAGGCCGGTGAGCACGACAATATCTCCACGCTGTATGTGGTGGACGGCAGCGGCGTCTTTGCCGGGGCCATCGACCTGAAGGATCTGATCATCGCCCGTGAAAACGATCCGCTGAGCGGGATCATCCGCCGCAGCTATCCCTATGTGCTGGCCCACGAGCGGGTGGAGGACTGCATCGACCGGATCGCAGAGTATGAGGAGGATTCCCTGCCGGTGCTGACGGAGGACGGGAGGATCGCCGGTATCCTCACCGCTCAGGATCTGGTGGAGCTGGTGGATGACGCCATGAGCGACGACTACGCCAAGCTGGGCGGCCTGACCTCGGAGGAGGACCTCCGGGAGCCTGCCGCCGTCAGTATGAAAAAACGTCTGCCGTGGCTCATCGTGCTGCTGTTTCTGGGCATGGGCGTCTCGTCGGTGGTGGGCATCTTCGAGTCCGTGGTGGCGGTGCTGCCCATCGTCATCTGCTTCCAGTCGCTGGTGCTGGACATGGCAGGCAATGTCGGGACTCAGTCGCTGGCCGTCACCATTCGTGTCCTCATGGACGAGAACCTTACCCTGAAGGAGGAACTGGCTCTGCTGGGCAAGGAGATGCGGGTGGGTCTTCTCAACGGCGGGTGCCTGGGACTCATGGCGCTGGCGGTTTTAGGGGTCTACATCCATGTGTGCAAGGGCTATGCGTGGGGGCCGGCTTTTCTGATCTCCGGCTGCGTTGGGGTGTCGCTGGTGGTGGCCATGGTGATCTCCAGCCTTGTGGGGACGATGGTTCCCATGCTGTTTCATAAGATCCACATCGATCCGGCGGTGGCCTCCGGCCCGCTGATCACGACGGTCAACGATCTGGTGGCCGTGGTGACCTACTATGGACTGGCCCTGCTGTTTCTGGTGAATATGTTCCATCTGTGAAAAAAGAAGTACCCCTGTAACCTGACGGTTACAGGGGTACTTGTCATAACGCAACACGATCCGCATGGAGGTATACGCTTTTTTTCGCAACTGCCCGCAGGGACAGATGCTGCCAGTCGTTCTGACTGCTGCAATCCGGATTGATGTTGGCGATCTCCTCGCCCTCCGTACCATCCGAATACTAAAAACGCAGCACGATCCCGAATCTGCGGCTTGTGCCGGAGGTCAGCGGCACGGAATCACCTTTGGCCCAGCATCCTGATGCATGGACATCTCCAGCACTGCCGGAAATAAGAATGTTTTGATAAGCCTGTTTGATAGAACTACTCCCAGTGCTCTCCGTTTTTCCCGGATTCTACCCAATCCTGCATTCAGAACATGATGCCCTTGTTCTTATTGACCTCATACCATGTCTGGACAATATGGGCGATGTATCGTTTTCCGACCTGATTCACAGCCTGATGAACTTCTGCATCGGCACCACACAGGCTGGGGACAACAAATTTGTCTCCCTGATGCTGGCCTGTGCCCGCCACATGGCGAAGCCCAGTGAGGCTGCAAGAAATACATGAACATGAAGCATTTGGAGGCGGCTTTGGATGACGTCTCTATTGCCGGCTGACTTCACTCAGCCGGAGCCTGCAAACAATTTTGCGCATAAATCTTGACGGGACCCCCACCCTTGTAAAGAGCCAATGTGGGGCAGACGCGGATAAGATCCGCCCGTCGGGGCAAAAGGAAAAACGGCAGGCATCCTGCGATGCTTGCCGTTTTTCTGGTACGCCCGACTGGATTCGAACCAGCGGCCTACAGAGTCGGAGTTATCAGACCGTCAAGCCGGAAAGCCCTGCGGCGCAAGGGTTTGGTTGGTGTTGCACAAATTTCCGCCATTTTGGAGAAAAACCTCGGAAGCCTTGCAAGGCAGGGCTTCCGAGGTTTTTCGCGGTAGTAGTCAAACAGTAGTCTGAGCGCCCCACAGGTCATGCATCTCAGATGCAGCGGCTCCCGTTTTCAGCATAGCCTCGCCTTTCCATCATCTTTCGGAAAAGCTCCGTGATCTGCTCCGGCGTTTCATAAAAGCCACGCTTGATCCATTCGTCCAGGAAACCGAACAGGCCGTAGGAATAGAACCTCGCTTCGTAGCACTCGGCAGGATCTGCTCCGTACTGTGGCATCATTACCTGATAAAAGACGTTATAAACGCAGGTCTGGAGTTCTTCCCTGTAAATTTCGGAAAGAAGCTCTTTGATGGAGTAGTTAAAAGCAAAGAAGTCCTCCGCATTGTCAAGCGTATAACGACGCCGCTCTTTCATGCCGTGCTCATCCGCCCAGCGATGCCATAGTTGTATCAGCTTATGGAGATTATTTCAAGCGATCTGATTTACGCATAACAAGCTATCGGAAAGGCTGCTGTCAAACGACGGCGGCTTTTCTTTTTCGGGAAGTATTCAAGAAGTCATAAAGTTCCGTGAGTAATGGAAGAAGGCAGCGTTTACGAAAATGTCACAATTCAACGCAGAAAAACCTCAAATTTTAGATAACCCCACCATCAGAATTTTAGATAGCCCCACCATCAGAGCGGATTGACAATTCGACAAAATGTGATATAATCCCACTGTCTGGAAAAATATAAAGTTGTAGCACAGAGGTGTCTGCTCAAAAGCAGATGAAAAGGGAATCCGGTGGGAATCCGGAACGATGCAGTCACTGTGTACGGGAGCGGCCTGCAAACCACTGGGAAACCGGGAAGGGCAACGCCGTGATGAACGAAGTCAGGAGACCTGCCTCTGTGTGGAATCTCAAACCTGCTGCCAACGGGTTGGTTTTCCTACGAGCTTATGATCCGCTGCGGGTCACCGCGCGGATGTATATGTAGTAAGGAGCACCGAGGGCGGCTGTGTGAAACACAGCCGCTTTTATATTTCTTTCAGAACAAATATTTGGAAAGAGGTAGATCAACCATGAAGAAAGCCCTTGCCTTTCTGATGGCGGCTGTGATGCTGATGAGCATGCTGACCGCCTGCGGCAACAAGAACAATGCCGGCAAAAAGGACAACAACGACGTGAACACCGAGGAGACCGACAAGGCCGCCGCCGATAAGGTCGCCGCCCTCATCGACGCCATCTACGTGCAGGAGCGCACCGAGGAGACCGACGCCCAGTGCGAGGCTGCCAAGGCCGCTTGGGATGCCCTGACCGACGCCCAGAAGGCGCTGGTGGAGGGTGAGGAGGCCAGCCCCGACTATTTCGGTCTGGACACCGGTGACGCCTCCAAGGACGATCCCCGCAACCAGGACGAGATCGGCGAGAAGGAGCTGCTGGTGGTGTCCTTCGGCACCTCCTTCAACGACAGCCGCGTAGCTGACATCAAGAGCATTGAGGACGCCCTGCAGGCGGCCAACCCCGATTGGTCCGTGCGCCGCGCCTTCACCGCTCAGATCATCATCAACCACATCCAGGCCCGTGACGGCGAGAAGATCGACAACATGGAGCAGGCTCTGGAGCGCGCTGTCGCCAACGGCGTGAAGCAGCTGGTGGTGCAGCCCACCCATCTGATGCACGGTGCTGAGTACGACGAGATGTGCGCCGCCATTGACAAGGTTCGTGACAAGTTCGAGTCCGTTGAGATCGCCGAGCCCATGCTGGGTGAGGTGGGAAGCGACGCCACCGTCATCAACACCGATAAGGAAGCCGTTGCCAAGGCCGTCGTCGCCGCTGCTCTGAGCGAGAGCGGTTACGAGTCCACCGCCGCCGCCAAGGAGGCCGGTGTGGCTTATGTGCTGATGGGTCACGGTACGGCGCACGTGGCCAAGGTCACCTACAGCCAGATGGCTACCCAGATGGCCAAGCTGGGCTATGAGAACGTGTTCGTCGGCACCGTGGAGGGCGAGCCCGAGGAGACCTCCTGCGAGGCCGTGATCGCAGCTGTCAAGGAAGCCGGTTACACCACCGTGGTGCTGCGTCCCCTGATGGTCGTGGCGGGCGACCACGCCAACAACGACATGGCCGGTGCGGACGAGGATTCCTGGAAGACCATGTTTGAGGCCGCCGGCTTCACCGTGAACTGCCAGATCTCCGGTCTGGGCCGTATCGCGGACGTGCAGGCTCTCTACGTGGCACACACCAAGGCTGCCATCGACGCTATCGCGTAACAAGGACTGAACGGGCTCCGGGGCGGTATATTATCGCCTCGGAGCCTTTTTCAAAGCAAGGAGGACTTTACCATGAAAAAAATTCTTTCGTTTCTGCTGGCCGCTCTGATGATGACGGCGCTGCTGGTGGGCTGCGGGCAGCAGCAGACCGATGCCCCCGGCAACGATGAGCCCGACCAGCCCGCTCTGGCGGACGGCGTATACACCGCCGACTTCAACACCGACAGCAGTATGTTCCACGCCAACGAGACCTGCGACGGCAAGGGCGTGCTGACCGTGAAGGACGGCCAGATGACCATCCACGTCAGCCTCGCCTCCACCAGCATCGTCAACCTGTTCCCCGGTCTGAAGGAGGATGCCCAGAAGGACGGCGCCGTGCTGCTGCAGCCCACCAAGGACACCGTCACCTATCCCGATGGTCTGTCCGAGGAGGTCAACGGCTTTGATATCCCCGTGCCCGCACTGGACGAGGAGTTCGACGTGGCCCTCATCGGCAAGAAGGGCGTGTGGTATGACCATAAGGTCTCCGTCTCCAACCCTGTTCTGAAGGAGGATGACGGCGTGGACGCTGCCGCCATTACGCTGGCGGACGGCACTTACACCATTGAGGTAGGCTTCGAGGGCGGCTCCGGTAAGTCCCATGTGCTGACTCCCTGCACCCTGAAGGTGGAGAACGGCGCTGCCACCGCCACCATCGTGTGGAGCAGCCAGAAGTACGACTATATGCTGGTGGACGGCCAGCGCTATGACGTTCTCACCACCGAGGGCGGCTCCACCTTCGAGATCCCCGTGCGGGCGCTGGATACCCCGCTGACGGTGATCGGCGACACCACCGCTATGAGCACCCCCCACGAGATCGAGTATACGCTGACCTTTGATTCCGCAAGTCTGAAGGCTAACGATTGAGAATGCCCTCCGCTCACGCTCTGGGCATACTCAGCGGAAAATCAATTTTTTATTTCGCGTTTGTCGCGGCCCCGACGCTTGTCAGGGCAAAGCCCTTCCATCTGCTAACGCAGACCGCTCGCCTGCTTGAAAGCCCCACTGGGGCTTTCATTGCTACACAAACGAGGATTTTCCAGAATTGCCTTTTCACGGGAGGGGTCGTAACGGAAAGCAGCATTTGCAGCGCCGCTTTCTGAGAAAGCG
>OGRH01001975.1_pt1 | contig 11668 bp, 10 predicted proteins | sample 1553461 | NCBI WGS metagenome assembly OGRH01 (sample SAMEA2580092, study PRJEB22360) | human gut metagenome | biome: human gut; feature: human-associated habitat; material: faeces | place: Denmark | collected 2008/2010
ACTTTAAATGAGGGCTGCGAATGTTACAGTTCGCTGGGAACCAGTGAACTGTAACAAAAAATCATCCATGATTGCTTCAATATAAAATACATGCGCCGGGTTGTCAAGGGATTTCTGAGGATGGTCCGGCCGGATTGTGCGGGGGATGGCAGAAGAGAAGTGGAAATTTTTTGAAAAAACACTTGCAAAATACCCGGACAGGGTATATAGTGTAGAAGAAAATAAGATACCCCATTAGGGTATGCGAAAAAGAAAAGCCAGAACTACAGAAAGGAAGACATACGATGGAACAGTACAATGTAACCGGTATGAGCTGCGCCGCCTGCCAGACCCGTGTCGAAAAAGCCGTGTCAAAGGTACCCGGTGTCACATCCTGCGCAGTCAGCCTTCTGACAAATTCCATGGGCGTGGAGGGAACGGCCTCCCCGGCAGAGATTATTGCCGCCGTGGAAAATGCAGGCTACGGTGCGTCGAAAAAAGGCGAGAAGGGAAGCACATCACAGTCGGCTTCCACAGCAGAATACGAAGAGATGCTGAAAGACAAGGAAACACCGGTCATGAAACGCCGTCTGGTGAGCTCCGTTCTTCTTTTGATTCCGCTCATGTATTTCTCCATGGGCCATATGATGTGGGGATGGCCGCTGCCGAAATTCTTTGAAGGAAACCACATCGCAATGGGACTGGTACAGCTCCTGCTTACCGTTGCGGTCATGGTCATCAACCAGAAATTCTTTATCAGCGGTTTCAAGAGCCTCTGGCATAAAGCACCGAACATGGACACGCTGGTAGCGCTTGGTTCTACCGCATCGTTTGTATACAGCGTCTACGCCCTGTTTGCCATGACGGGAGCGCAGGTACAGGGGGACATGGATGCAGTCATGAGCTATATGCATGAATTTTACTTCGAGTCCGCAGCCATGATTCTGACCCTGATTACCGTCGGAAAAATGCTGGAGTCGATTTCCAAAGGAAAAACGACCGATGCGTTAAAGAGTCTGATGAAGCTGGCTCCGAAGACCGCCGTTCTCTTAAGAGACGGAAAAGAAGTGGAAGTCGGCATTGATCAGGTGAAAAAGGGCGATCATTTCATCGTCCGCCCGGGCGAAAATATTCCGGTGGACGGCGTTGTCCTGGAGGGAACGAGTGCCGTCAACGAATCCGCGCTGACTGGCGAGAGTATTCCGGTGGATAAAGAGGCCGGCGACCGCGTATCGGCGGCGACCTTAAACCAGTCCGGTTTCCTGACCTGTGAGGCGACGAGAGTCGGAGAAGACACAACACTCTCCCAGATCATTCAGATGGTCAGCGATGCGGCAGCGACAAAAGCGCCGATCGCCAAAGTGGCCGATAAAGTTTCCGGTATTTTTGTGCCGGCCGTTATCTGCATTGCACTTGCTACAATTGTGATCTGGCTGTTTGCAGGAGAGAGCGTCGGCTTTGCTCTTGCAAGAGGTATTTCCGTTCTCGTTATCAGCTGCCCATGTGCGCTCGGCCTTGCAACACCGGTTGCGATCATGGTCGGAAACGGAATGGGAGCAAAACACGGAACGATGTTCAAAACCGCAGTTTCTCTCGAGAAGACAGGAAAAACACAGATCGTTGCACTCGATAAGACTGGAACCATCACAAGCGGCGAGCCGCAGGTAACCGATCTTGTCCCGGCGGACGGTGTAAGTGAGGAGGAGCTTTTAAAAGGTGCCTTTGCACTGGAGCACAAAAGTGAGCATCCGCTGGCCCGTGCGATTCTTGCACTTGCAGAGGAAAAAGGCCTGGCCCGCGAAGAAGTCAGTGATTTCTCTGCGCTTCCTGGAAACGGCCTTGTGGCAAAACGGAACGGAAAAGAGCTCTGCGGAGGCAACCGCGCACTGATTACGAAAAAAGCGGTTCTCTCGAAACAGATGGAAGAGCAGGCAGCAAAACTTTCCGAAGAAGGAAAGACACCGCTGTTCTTCAGTGAAGACGGAAAGATGCTCGGTATGATCGCGGTTGCGGATGTCATCAAAGAGGACAGCCCGCGTGCGGTGAAAGAACTGCAGAATATGGGAATCCGTGTCGTGATGCTGACCGGAGACAATGAGCGCACCGCGCGTGCCATCGGCGCACAGGCAGGTGTGGACGAAGTCATCGCAGGCGTTCTGCCGGATGGAAAAGAAGCGGTCATCAGCCGCCTGAAAGAAAAAGGAAAAGTAGCGATGGTAGGAGACGGCATCAACGATGCACTGGCTCTGACCAGTGCGGATATCGGTATTGCCATCGGAGCAGGAACCGATATCGCGATCGATGCGGCAGACGTTGTCCTGATGAAGAGCCGCCTCTCCGATGTACCGGCAGCGATCCGCTTAAGCCGTGCGACCCTCAGGAACATTCACGAGAATTTGTTCTGGGCCTTCATTTACAATATCATCGGTATTCCGCTGGCTGCGGGCGTATGGATCCCGCTGTTCGGCTGGAAGCTGAACCCGATGTTCGGTGCGGCGGCGATGAGCCTTTCGAGCTTCTGCGTTGTGACAAACGCCCTGCGTCTGAATCTGTTTCGGATGCACGACGCGTCAAAAGATAAAAGAATCAAAAACGAAATTCCAAAGGAGGATCTGAACATGACAACAGAACAGGGAATGGTAAAAACCATGACAATCGAGGGCATGATGTGCGGCCACTGCGAGGCAAGAGTGAAGAAAACACTTGAGGCAATCGAGGGTGTTGCATCCGCAGAAGTAAGCCATGAAAAAGGAACAGCCGTTGTAACACTGACAGCTCCGGTATCAGACGATGTGCTGAAAACAGCCGTAGAGGCACAGGATTACACCGTAAAAGGAATCCAGTAAAACAGGAAACATAGAGAAAAGGGAAACGCGCCTGGAATGAAAATTTCCGGGCGCGTTTCCTTTTTTTACCAGATATAGCAAAAATATTGCAATTTGTTCGGAATTTTCGTGACAAAAGGACAAAAATCCGTTAGGATAGAGAAAAAGAAGAGCAAAAACAAAAGGGTTTTTAGGATCAGGAGGTTTTTACATTATGACAGAGTACAGACTTGCAAAGCCGGAAGAGTGGGAGGACTGCATCGAACTTGCAAACTACGTGTTCAGCACGGCACACCGTCCGCACGACTTTGAGCAGTTAATTCCAAGGGTTTATCAGGCAGGACCGGAAATGGCACGGATCCACCGCGTCGCTGTTGCGGAAAACGGCAGACTCCGGGCCGAGATTGCGGTGCTTCCACAGCAAATGGCAGCAGGGGGTAAGCTGCTCCGCGCAGGATATGTGGGAAGCGTTTCCGTGCATCCAAAGGCAAGGGGCGAAGGCCACATGAAGCGTCTTCTTGGCGACTGGATTACGGATCTGGAAGGAACGTGTGATCTTCTGGCACTGGACGGCCAGAGACAGCGGTATGCCTACTTTGGCTTTACGCCGGGAAGTGAAAAATACACGTTTTACCTGGATGTGGCAAATGTGCGCCATACCTGGAAAAACGGGGAACTCTCCGCTTACACCTTTGCGCCGCTGTTTCCGGAAAACGGCGAAGCGGACGAAGAGGCGGCAGCCTTTGCAAAGAAGCTGAATGAGGAAAAACCGCTTTACGTGGTAAGAGAGGATGTGAAAGCCTGCCTGAAAACGTTCGGCGAGCAGGCAATTGCAATCTGGAAAAACGGTGAGCGGATCGGATATCTGGCACTTTGCGGCGGAAACCAGGTTGTGGAAGCAGAAGTGCTGGAGGAACAGGATTTCGTTCCTGCACTTGCCGCTTATTTAAAAGAAAATGCGCTTGACTCTCTTTTCATTTCCATTCCGGTGTATGAGACCGGAAAAGCAGCAGCGTTATCGGAAGTCTGCGAAAGCTTCACAAAAGAGCGCTGCGGTTCCGCGATGTACCGTATTTTCCAATTTGCAGACGTCATCGAGGCAATGCTGACCATGAAAGCAGAGACGATGGGCATCAGCGATGGAACGTGGTTCGCCGTACTGGAGGGACAGCCGCTGACCGTGACGGTAAAAGATGGAACTGTGACCGTGACACGGGAAGCCCATCCGGGGGCAGATGTACTCAACCGGGAGCAGGCGCAGGAACTGCTTCTTTCACCGCTGGCAAGTAAGGGAAGCAAGGTTCCATCTGAAATCTGGAAGAACATTCCATCCGACTGGTTCCCGCTTCCGCTGTACTGTGCGACGGCAGACGAATTTTAGGCAATGACTGTTGGGAGGCAGAGAAATATGAACGAGACAGAGAAACGAGACAGAAGAGACGAAAAAGAAGAAATCCGGTATCATGTGATTTTCTACGGCCAGGTGCAGGGCGTGGGGTTCCGTTACCGGGCGTATTATGCTGCCTACCAGCTCGGACTGACCGGCTGGGTGAGAAACTGCTGGGATGAGACGGTGGAGATGGAGGTGCAGGGTGATGAGGAGACGATCACGGAGATGATCAAAAGGATCCGCACCTCCAGCTACATCGAAATCACGGATGCAAAATGGACGAAGATTCCGCTGGAATCGGAATTCGGTTTTCATATCCGTTGATCAGGGCTGCTTTTTCTCTTTTTCCGGAATTTCGACAAGAATGATATCGTTGCCGATCTGGCAGATGCGGTCCCATGGGATCACAAAATCCTCGCCGTGGCAGAAAAAGCCGCAGAATTTCACAGGACCCGGAAGAACGAGTCCGGTAAGATGTCCCGTTTTTGGATTGAATTCCACATCAATCGGACAGCCGAGCGTTTTGCAGGTGCAGATATTGATAACTTCTTTCTGGCGGAGATCTACAACGCGCATGCGGTGCTCCTTTTTACAGATTCCTATGGAAAAACATATGCGAAAATGTTGCTGCAGTTGACTTGAATTTCACGGAAAAATGCGTATACTGTAAAAGTAGAAAACTTTTCGAAATACTTATTTAGAAACGAGGACGAAAGATATGAGATGTCCATTTTGTAATCAGGATAATACCCGGGTTGTGGATTCACGCCCGATTGAAGACAGCAATGCGATCCGCCGCCGCCGGATGTGCGATGTCTGCGGCAGACGCTTTACGACATACGAAAAAGTGGAGACGATCCCTTTGATCGTCATCAAAAAAGATATGAACCGCGAGCAGTATGACCGCTCGAAAATCGAGACCGGCATCCTGCGCGCCTGCCACAAACGGCCGGTGTCCGCCGAGAAGATCAACGAGATGGTCAACAAGGTGGAGACGGAGCTTTTCAACGGCGAGGAACGCGAGATTCCAAGCTCTGTGATCGGAGAGAAGGTCATGCATTACTTAAAAGACCTGGATCAGGTGGCGTACGTCCGCTTTGCGTCGATTTACCGTGAGTTCAAGGACGTCAACACGTTCATGGACGAGCTGAAAAAGATGCTCGACAAATAGCGGGAGGCAAAAAAATGGCAGTGTCGAACTATATTAAAATGCGTGATCAGATGCAGGAACGTTTTCTGACATACGATCAGAAGGAGATCGAAGGAAAGTATGGCTTTGCGTTTGATGACGATTATTTCTATGTGCCGTATCTTTTTGAAGAATGGAGAGTGAACCGCCATACCGGCGTTGTGGAGGGCTCAAAAGACCATTTTCTTCATGTGCACCAGGGCAGTTTCAATGAGACACTGACGATTTTCGACCTGCTCTGCTGCGGAAAGAAGGAGATTGTGCTCGCCGGCACGTATGCGCGCACCAATTCCTTAAAGGGAACGATCAAAGGCCGCACGATTGCGTCCGGCGTTCACGACAGCCGCGCCGCACGGTATGACGGGCATGTGGAACAGCTGAAAAAAGCATGCGTTTCCCTTAGCGGAAAACTATATTCCCCGGGAGACGCTGCTTTTGTTTTTCATGTCTTTCCGTTTCTGCCGCTCGTCTTCCAGTTCTGGGAGTCCGATGAGGAATTCCCGCCGGTGCTCAAGTTTATGTGGGATGAAAACGTCCTTGATTATCTGCGGTTTGAGACGCTGTATTACGTGATGGGAGACTTCCTGGACGCGCTTGATCAAGCCTTCGATGCATGTAAAACAGAAGCCTGATACCTTTTGTGAGACAAAATCTTACGAAAATTTTCCGAATGTTTATAAAAATTTCAGTATACGAATCCCCTGGTTTAATGCTATAATGAGTGAAAGTAAGTAAAAAGAGAGAAGAGAAAGGGGAATGCATATGGCTTTTAGCATGAAAGTAACACCGGAAATAGAGGAACTGACAAACATCTGTCTGGATAACTCCAAAATGGATGTTTCGCTGTATGGGCAATACGATGTAAAACGCGGACTGCGCGATATCAACGGCGTTGGCGTCCTTGCGGGACTGACACAGATTTCAAACGTTGTGTCTTCGGATATCATTGACGGCGTCAAAACGCCGTGTGACGGACGTCTGTACTACCGCGGCATCAACGTGGAAAAACTGACCCAGGGCTTTTTAAGTGAAAACCGTATGGGATTCGAAGAAGTTGCGTATCTGCTCTTATTTGGAAATCTGCCGAATGAAGAGCAGCTCAATCATTTTAAGACAATCTTAAAACAGCAGCAGTCCCTGCCGAAGAACTTTGTGCGTGACGTTGTTATGAAAGCGCCGACCAAGGACATGATGAACACTCTGTCCCGAAGCGTTCTGACCCTGTACGCGTACGACAACCACGCAGATGATACCTCCCTTCCGAATGTGCTTCGCCAGTGCATTAACCTGATTTCTGTTTTCCCGATGCTGTCCGTCTATGGCTATCAGGCGTACAACCATTATATCAAGGGAAAAAGTTTATATATCCACAACCCGTCGAAGAAGCTTTCGACTGCAGAAAATATTCTTCTGATGCTCCGACCGGATCAGAAGTACACTCCGCTGGAGGCGAAGATCCTCGATCTTGCCCTCGTTCTCCACATGGAGCACGGCGGCGGTAACAACTCGACCTTTACAACACATGTTGTTTCTTCTTCCGGAACCGATACGTACTCCGCAATTGCAGCGGCGCTCGGCTCCTTAAAGGGACCGAAGCACGGCGGTGCAAACATCAAGGTTGTGCGGATGTTCGACGATATGAAGTCACACGTCAAAGACTGGACGGATGAGGAAGAAGTATCGAATTACTTAAGAAAGCTGCTGCACAAAGAGGCGTTCGACCAGAAAGGTCTGATTTACGGTATGGGCCATGCGGTTTACTCCATTTCCGACCCGCGTGCGCGCATCTTTAAGAGCTTCGTTGAGCAGCTGGCAAAAGAAAAACACAGAGAGAAAGATTACCGGCTGTACGCTATGGTCGAGGAACTGGCTCCGAAGATCATCGGCGAGGAGCGCCATATTTACAAAGGTGTATCCGCAAACGTCGACTTCTACAGCGGCTTCGTTTACAGCATGCTGGATCTTCCGCTGGAGCTCTACACCCCGATGTTCGCCTGCGCGCGTATCGTCGGCTGGAGTGCACACCGGATGGAGGAACTGATCAACACCGACAAGATCATCCGCCCGGCGTACAAGAGTGTCAAAGATGAAGTGGACTATGTTCCGCTGGAAAACAGATAAAACAGGCAGAAGGGCCGGAGCGTGTCGGGATTTTCCGATCTGCTCCGGCATTGTTCTGTGCAGGAAGTAATGTGTCATTGTGAAAAATAGGAGAGTGCAGGAGAATGAATGAGACAAAAAATTACAGCATAACAAAATCCGGAGCAGTCATACTGGAAGGAGGGGCCAATCGCGGCGTCTTTACAGCAGGAGCGCTGGACTTTCTGATGGAGCAGGAGTATTATATCCCTCATGTGATCGGCGTTTCCGCCGGAGCCTGCAATGCGCTGGACTATGTATCGCGCCAGATTGGCAGAACGAGGGACTGTATGATTGTCACGGATGAGAAAAACCGCTACGTCAATAAGAATATCAAGACAATCGTTGAGAAAAAAGCACTGCTCGACATGGATATGGTGTTCGAACGGTATCCGTATGAGATTTTTCCATTTGATTTTGATACGTATTTTGCATCGCCGCAGACGTGTGAGCTGGTTGTGACAAACTGTGAGACGGGACGCGCGGAATATCTGGATGACCGCGAAAATAAAGAACATCTGCTTGCAATTGGCCGTGCATCATCGAGCATGCCGATCGCCTGCCCGATGGTGGAGATCGACGGAAACGAGTACGTCGACGGCGGTGTTGCCGATTCGATCCCGATTATCCGTTCCTTAAAGACGGGACACCGAAAAAATGTCATTATTCTGACACGGAATTTCGGTTACCGAAAAAAAGAGGGAACGAGAGGCTGGGAGCTGTATGTGGCGGCATTCCGCAAATACCCGAATCTCGTGCGTGCACTTGTAAACCGCGCGAAACATTATAACCAGGTGCTCGAATGCATCGAAAAATGGGAAGAAGAAGGCTCCGTCTTTGTGATCCGCCCGGAGATACCGGCGGTATCGCGTCTCGAAAAGGACGAGGAGAAGCTGCGGGAATTTTACCAGCACGGCTATGACCAGATGAAAGCAAATTTTGAGGCTCTGCAGGAGTTTCTGAAAGAAGAATAAAGTTACTGTATAAACGAAAAGAGGATTGGAGAAAGAAGATGAGTGGAAAAAACCAAAAGAACCGGGGAACTATACTGATGCGGATGTTTTACCCGGACCGGAGAGAAAAAAGTGCCTATACGATCGATTACGCGGATCTGTACCGGAAAGGATACCGGGGCGTGATTTTTGATATCGATAATACGCTTGTTCCGCACGGTGCGCCGGCAACGAAGGAGGCGGCTGCGTTCTTTGCGTCTCTTCGGGAGACTGGTTTTTCCACCTGTCTGCTTTCCAACAATCAGAAACCGCGTGTGGCTCCGTTTGCCGATGCGGTCGGTTCTATCTATATCGAAAATGCGCACAAGCCTTCGGTGAAAAACTACCAGGAGGCATGCCGGAGAATGGGGATCAAAGAGGAGCAGGCGGTCTTTGTCGGGGATCAGCTTTTCACCGATGTGTACGGTGCAAAACGGACCGGACTTTACAATATTCTGACCGAGCCGATCAATCCGAAAGAGGAAATTCAGATCGTTCTGAAACGGTATCTGGAGTACATTGTACTGTTCTTTTATGAGCGTGATCTGGCCCGCGGCAGGATTACGAAAAAAAACAGTTGAAAAATCGGGAAAAATATTATATTATAAGATAAGCCTATGGTGCGCATTTGGCGCATCGTACTATGTTAAGGAGGAAAAATCAGAATGATTTCAGCAGGAGATTTTAGAAACGGCGTTACCCTCGAGATCGATGGTCAGGTCGTTCAGATTCTTGAATTTCAGCATGTAAAACCTGGTAAAGGAGCTGCATTCGTAAGAACAAAATTAAAAAATGTCATCAACGGTGGTGTGGTAGAGCGTACCTTCCGTCCGACTGAGAAATTCCCGCAGGCTCGTATCGAGCGTGTAGACATGCAGTATCTGTACAGCGATGGTGATTTATTCTACTTCATGAACGTAGAAAACTATGAGCAGATCGCTCTGAACGAAGAGACCATCGGAGATGCTCTGAAATTTGTAAAAGAAAACGAAATGGTTAAAGTATGTTCCTACAACGGAAATGTATTCGCAATCGAACCGCCTCTGTTTGTAGAACTTGAGATCACCGAGACTGAGCCAGGCTTCAAGGGAGATACCGCACAGGGTGCTTCCAAACCGGCTACCGTTGAGACTGGTGCTACCGTAAGCGTTCCGCTGTTCGTAAACCAGGGAGACAAAATCAAAATTGATACCAGAACAGGTGAATATCTGTCCCGTGTATAAGTAAGACTGTTCCCGCCGTTGTCCGTCACAACTTTCTTTGTGGCGGACACGGTTTTCTAAATAAATAGAATATTCGTCTGAAAAATGGCTGATAAAGGCTGTCGGAAGCAGCCCGGGCCCGTTTTTCTCATCGTTCGAAGTTCCGCGAACCAACGAATCTCTGGCATATACAGATCTGTACAGAGGTTTTTAAGTTGTGTTTTCCGGAGCTTTTTTGTTCCGTAAAGCAAAAATACAAAAGGCAATCAAACAGGAAAGGTGGGAAAAAATGGACTATCAGATGTTCAAAGAGCAGCTTGCCGCGCTGCTGAAAAGAAAAGCCGGCGATGATTTTGAGGTGAAGGTAGAATCGGTGCAGAAGCTGAACGGTATCGAAAAAGAGGCGTTTGTCATCAGCAGAAAGAAGGACTGGATTGCACCGACGATCTACGTGGAGCTTCTGTATGAATGCTGTCTGCAGGGCGTGCCGCTTTCTCAGATTGCAGAAAAGGTACTGGAGCAGTACCGGAAAGTGGAAGCGGAGGCGAGAAGACCGGAGAAAGCTGCCTTTTTTACCAACTGGAAAAATGCTGCGCCGCAGATCTACTGCGAGCTCATTCATGCGGAGAAAAACCGTATGCTGCTCTCCGAAGTTCCGCACAGAAAATTTCTCGATCTCGCGGTCGTGTACTATTACCAGATGCGGGGAAACCGCGTGCCGGATGCGACAATTCTGATCCACGAGGCGCACCGGGAGCTGTGGGGAATTTCGGCGGAGGAGCTGGATGCCCGTGCCTGGGAGAACACCCTGCGGGATCTGCCGGTGCGCACGGACAGCCTTATGGTGTATTTGAAAGAGGAGTACGGAGTAACGTTTCCCCGGTTCGAGCTTGGTCCGCTGGCGGAACAGTTTTACCTGGTCAGCAACCGCAGAGGAAAGCTGGGTGCAATCTGCATGTGCTATCCCGGCGTGCTGGAGAGTCTTTCGCAGCGCTTTGAGGCAAGTCTTTATGTGATTCCGAGCAGTATCCACGAGTGCATGGTGATTCCTGATTATGATGTGTTCCCGGAGGAGTGTCTTTCCGACATGGTACGGGACGTGAATGAAAAGACGGTCAAGCCGCAGGAGATTCTGTCGGATCACGTTTATTATTACCACCGGGAAAGCGGGGAACTGACGCTGTGTGAGGAAGAAACGTAAGCTGCGTGGCAGAATAGTCTGCGAATAATTTAAGAAAAAAATGGGCGGCTGGGTGGGAAAAATACTTTACAATTGCAGGAGTCTGTGGTAAACTGTCATAGTGTGGTTGAGAAAACAGATCACATCAGCGTCTGTAGCTCAGGGGATAGAGCAACGGTTTCCGGTACCGTGTGTCGGGGGTTCGAATCCCTCCAGACGCGTTTTTGCTACATGGCATGCTGCGGCGGGCAGGACCGGCGCAGGACAAGGAAAACCCCTGCTTCGGTGTGAAGTAGAGGTTTTTTTGCTTACTGAGCATATCAATAACTGATCCGGCGGATCAGTTTTGATGAAGGAGGAAAAATATGGCAAAACCAATGACAACAAAAGATAAAATCCGGGAATGGATTTCCGATAATCTGCGCTACATGCTTCTGATCGGAGCAATTCTCCTGATTGTGGCAGCGGTTCTTCTCATCGTTCATCTGGTATCACCAAAAAACGATGGAAAATCGAGCGGCGGAACCGTAACAAGCAGCAGCACCGGAAACAATGTGCCGGATAAAAAGACACAGGTAAAAGCAGACAGCAAAGCAGATTCTGAGGACAGCACAGGCATTTCATCGGACGTTTCGGATTCCGCGAATGATTCCAGTGCAGATGCTTCCAGTACCGATACCGCCAGCGCGCCGGATGCAGAGGCTGAGCCGACAAGTGAGCCGGAAGCGGCAGACGATAACCGGAATACCAAAAATACCCCACCTGCTGCTGA
>OGRH01001982.1_pt1 | contig 11654 bp, 7 predicted proteins | sample 1553461 | NCBI WGS metagenome assembly OGRH01 (sample SAMEA2580092, study PRJEB22360) | human gut metagenome | biome: human gut; feature: human-associated habitat; material: faeces | place: Denmark | collected 2008/2010
ACCGTGTTGCTGAGACAACCAAATTCAATGAGATTTACCTGTTAAAGGGTGATGATGGTGAGAAAACAATCAACATGAAGGCACATGATGCCGGATTAAAGGGAACACTGACAGATAACGGTGATGGAACTGCTACATTCAAAATGGATGAATTAAATGTTGGGGATACCGTTAGCATTGGTGGAAAACAATATACTATTGGTGCTACAAAAGCCGACACAGATGCAGCCATTGATGCAGCAAATGCAAAGCAGGCAAATCCAGATGTAACCGTAAATGGAGTAACATATAAATATGTTGCAGCTAAAACAGCAGATGCAGGAAACAATTTAGGCGCTGTAACGGCAGGATATTATGTTGATGGTAAATATGATAATACTAACAACCAAGCTGCGACTCCAGATAAGGCAGCTTTAGCAGATATTAAAGCACTGGCTACGGGTGGAACAACTATAACTGTAGATAACAAAGACTATAAAGTAATTAATGATGCCGTTGCTGATGGTGTTGATGATAATGATACATCTGTTATCACAAAACAGAAAGCATATGAACTTGCAGGAAAGGAATTACTTGCAGCTAATCACATCGGAGATACAGAAAATAAAGCAACAGTAAAGAATAGTGACGATTCTGATTTAGCATATGATAAGGGCGATGGAACGTTCAAGATCACTGTTGGTCAGGCAAAAGTTGCTAACACATTAAGCTTCAGTCTTCATGTAGGTGCAGATGCAGACATGACAAATAAGATTACGGTCGACATTGACACGATGAACTCTGCAAACCTTGGAATCAAGGGCTTAAACGTAACTGACAAGAACGGTACAGCAGCAACCTACGCAATCGATGCTATTTCCGATGCGATCTCTAAAGTTTCTTCCCAGAGATCCGCACTTGGTGCTGTACAGAACAGATTAGAGCACACCATCGACAACCTGGATAACATTTCCGAGAATACATCTTCTGCTGAGTCTCGTATCCGTGATACAGATATGGCAAAAGAGATGGTAAACTACAGCAAGAACAACATTCTTGCACAGGCTGGACAGTCTATGCTCGCACAGGCTAATCAGTCTAACCAGGGTGTACTTTCTCTGTTACAGTAAAAGTAAATATGATCATTATAAATCAAAAGGGATTCTTCGGAGTCCCTTTTGGTGTATTCAGATAAAATTATATATGAGCACAATATGGATAATGAAGTTATTGGAATGTTAATATCAATTTATATGGTTGTTTGGACCTTTTCTACTTCATTGCTATTATTTTTTTGGAACAACCGAGAGAAAAAAATATGTGGGATCTCTTACGAAAAAGTTTTTAAGGTTCATATGAAAACAATTAATTTTTTAAAAGCAGCCTTGTGTCTTCCGATTTTTGAGGTAATTATTTGTGTATGGAAGAAAAATGCAGATGTTTTAGTTGGATTAACAATGGTGCAGGCAATGATAGCAGTTATGCTCATTTGGATGATTAACAGAATTATACAATTATCAGCTGTTAAAAAAACTGTTCATAAACAGTTGAAAAAGAAAATGATATATTTATATGATTCTAAAAATCTACAAATAAAAAGTAACTGGGGTCAAATGCTGTTGTATGATATTCTAAAAACTTTTGAATTTCAACCAGAAGAAGAATGTGTTGTCATAGATGCAGTAGAAAAATTGTTAAAGCAGGTTTCTGATAAAAGCTCCCAATTACATTATAATGATGAAATTGAAGAAGCAAATAAGATACGAATATACCTAATGCTATTTGAGACAATATTATTTGATGATGAAAAACTTCAGAAAAGATGGAATATGCTTGTAAAGGTGATTTTTAAAAACGAGGATGTTGATATAAAAAAGGCACTGACAATTTATCTGGTAAAAAATAATCGCAGATATGAACGTAAATTTTTGAACGAATTATTTGAACGTGTAGATATGAAGATGCAAATACAGCAATGGGCACTGGCAGCAAATTTTTATTGTATGACATTTCCTGAAAATGAGTGGCGGGAAAATTATTATATTCGACTGGAAAAACTTGTTGAGGCAAATATCAGACAAGTAAAGGAAAGTGATGTCGCATATGATAGCAAATTCCTCATTGTGTATTTAGGGAAAAAAATAAGACAGATAAGCATAATTTACAACATTTCAATTGTTCAAATGGAGGAAAAAGCAAGTGTTCGATTCGAAAGTTTGTTGGCTCATATTATATAAGCAACATTACAGAGATTATTATGATTGTGGACTTCCGAAACAAGTTTTCAGCAGTTGGGGGTATTTTGATGGTTTTGCGATTCGGACAATGGATGATTTAGCATTAGCAGAACCAATACCTGAAAGGTTGCTTGAGCAGATTTATGAGGGAAGCCGGAAATGTATAGAAACTGTGGAAGGAATATACGGGGTGCAAATTATAGGGCTGTTTTCATATGAAAAGTCTCAAATTCCCGATAAGTTATTGCATCCATACAATAATGTTGCTTATTATGGAATAGCAATGACCAAGTTGGACAACCCAAAAAATTACAAAAAAATAGTAAAAAAATACAATGGCATTTTTAGATACAATAATGCGGAAATTACCTGTGAATGCATGGGAACATTTGATAACTCTGATCTGATTATTTTAATGGGATCTAACAGTTTGTTGAAAATAGAAGAGTTGTTACGAAATATCGAATCAGAAAAGGAGATTATATATATCCATACGGTTACGGGAGTTTCACAGCCTTATCTAGATGAATGTCACAGTAAAAGAAAAATACTATCAAAGTGGGGGGGAAGGGATTGCAACATTAATGAAATAATAAGTCGGTTTCGCTTGAAGATATCAATAAAAGATCGAAAAACCTAGAGTTAATATTAGCAAAAAATCAAAATAATCTGAATATACAAAATCAAAAATATTATCAGCAAATTTTTGATAAAGGGGAACTTTATTGGATTCATGGGCATCATAGTATGTGTATTGAATATAATAATATCCCTATCAAATTTATATTATTTTTACTTCTTCCAGAAGGATTTTTGACACACGAAAACAAAGCTTTTGGAAGATTCCTCTACAATATTGAAAGCGATTATTCTTATGATTTTTTTATGGGAGATGAATCGAGGCAAGAATTGATAGCAATTCCTAAAAAAACAGGTACAATGTCAAATAAAAAAATTTTACAAGAAGACTTAAGAAAGGCAAAAAACTATTTGAAAACAGCAGAAAATGAAAAAGAAAGGTTCTGCTTTCAAAATCTCATTATGATGCTCAATACATTGTCTCAGTTTGAATTATTTTCCATGTCGCGGGATATTTATTATTTAATTGTTCCAGCATTGGAAAATTTTTTGAAACAGTTTTTCCGGTTGAAGGAAATCTGCTTAACGAAAAAAGATTGGGATTGTTTGGCACAATTTGAGGAAGAACAACAAGAAGTAATTGAACTTGTAGAGAGTATAAATTCGATAGTAGAGGAAACAATACACACTGATCAAATGTTTTTGATGGTTCCTGGATATAGTGGTACATCATTCTGGCTTTCACCTAAGATGACTTTGTATTATCAGAGCCTGGCATATGATATAATAGACTTGTACAAGGAAAATGGACATAAGTATGATGTTTTACTTGTCCCGAAACTGGAATCAAAACCTCTTACGCGTGAAATTTTATTAAAAGGAGATAAAAAAAATGATACTGTTCATACGATAATGGTTAGATTTGGACAACGGATGTTGTTTCAACCGTATTTATTTATAATTATGATACATGAGGTTAGTCATTATGTAGGTGAAGAGTGTCGATTTCGCGAAAGACGGAAAAAAATGCTTACAGAGGAAGTTGCGTTTCTGATAACGGATACCCTATTTTATCATATGGATGATTTACTTATAAATGAGACGGATGAAATTAAACAGTTATTCTTAAAGTATAAGGAACGCGTCAACAATAATATATATTCCTTTTTTGTAGAAGAAGTGGATTTAAGTAAAAAAGGGTATGCTTCAGAATTAAGTAAAATTCTGATTTCAGCCGTTTGGAAAGTTGTAAATGCTAATCACGATGATCCGTTATTTATACAGATCTTTGGTAGACCAGAAGAGTGGATTGATGAGATGGATAAAATTGGTGGTGAAGTATATGACATTTACTCGGAAGTAAATGATCTTGTTATGCAAAACCGAATACAGGAGGTATTTGAAAATAATATTGAAAGGGCAATCGAAATTTTAATTTCTGCATATAAAGAAATTTATTCGGATGTTTCTGCGTATGCAATTCTTGAGTTTTCTTTTCCTGAATTTCAACGGGCATTTGAAGTTTCTGAGGAAGTGAAAATTGAAGATGAGTGTACAAATAAAATACAGTCAATTCGGGAATACGTAATGTCTCAATGTATGCAATATCAGGGTGAGATACACCGAAGCGGCTTGGAATTTATCTATGCATCGTCTGTTGAAGAGCGCCTTTTTTCGTATAAAGAAATTCAAAGTGATCTAATTCAGTATTCAAAACTTTGTTTAGAAAAAATGACTATGAAATTCACTGAAAAAGAAAATCAAGAAATTATTGAAAAAATTCAAAGAACATATATGTTGTTAAGTGAAACAACGTGTGGACAAAATACATACGAAGAGCTCTATGACTATGTGATAGAAGCAACATGCCAATATGAGGAAAATGTAGACAAATGGATAGATTTGTAAAGAAAGCTCTTGCATTTTTCTGAAAATAGCGTAGAATATAGAACTAAGAATATGACAAGGAGATTTGATATGCAAAAAAAATATTCTGGAGTATTCAGTGTGGCTGATTTAACAAAAGCACCAGCAAAAGAGAAAGATAAATGGAATTCGTTTTCTGTTCCCCCTATTTCGGAGAGAAAAGCTAGGCTATTATATAATGAATGTCATAAGAGAGAACTTGTAAAAAGAGGACTTTCTTGAGTTAATTTTTAGGAGACAGATAGGCAGAGCCGATTTTCGGATCTGGATTTGAAAGAAGAATGATCAGAAGACTTATAATAAGACTCTGATCATTTTTTTATAATCTATTTTATACTTTTTCAGGCATAGAATTTATTGCCTCTTCATATTCATCAGGAGAATATTTTCTTAAAATCTGTTCTTTGGTCAGACCAAGATCAATCATATTTTGAATTGCATCAATTTTGGCTTCATGTAGTCCGGTAAGCCTGCCTCTGGCTTCCCCTCGAGCTTCCCCTCGAGCTTCTCCAAGCTCCAACAACTCTTCAGAGCGTAATTTCAAAATCTTACCACCCATAATCTCACCCAATCCTTTCCTGATCTCATTATCCTCTGGAATAATATAATCCGCAATCTCCTCGATTAAAACAATCATATCCATATAAAGATGTGACTTTTGTTCCTTCTCGGATGTTTCCTCTAACTTTCGGTTGATCTTCCGGAAATCGTCGAGCAGATGCTGCACTTTCTTCGAATCCGTTCCGTTGTGCTTCAAAAAGTGTTCATACCGTAAGATATGATATGGAAGTAAAATCAGTAGCCGTTTTTCAAAAATCCGATCGACCGTGTATTTCTTTGCCTGTATGACCGGAACGCGGTAACGAATTTTCTGACCGTCCGTAAACTTCACAATCGCTTCGTGAAAATCCGGAAGTGAACGGTGATTGCGAATGTAAAGTACGCACGACTGCGGAAATTCAATTTCCCAGATCGCATGCTTCGCAAAAGAAGCATGCTCAAGCGCAATGGAAATGTCGTACTCAAACATCCGGATGACCATCGTTTCATCTTTGGTGGACTGGCACTCCAGATGATAAATGTGGCTGCCGATCCGGATAATGGAGTCCGTGACCACGGTTCCGAATTTTTCATAGTGTTCATTCCGTAGCTGTTCAAAGGGTTCCTTCTCACTGTAGGAAGTGTGGAAAACTTCATTGATCAGCGGAATAAGAAGCTGTGGCATCTTTTGTGCAATTGTCCGGAACACATCATCAAAAATAGTGCTGTGTTCTGTCGTGTTTTCTGTGTTGGCATCTGGTAACGTGTTTACCGAAATGTCAGTGTTCCCCATGTAATGTCCTGCCTTTCCTTTAGTATATATCATAAGCATCTGTTTTTACAATATGGAAAGTGTAAGAAACAGAAGCAGTTATGATCAAACGTATGAAATTGTAATTATAATGGTAATTTGAACGAATGTTCTTTCATGAATGCTATGAGATATAATTAAAATACATCTCATAGCATAGAAATAAGAAAAATACAGTTATAGACGGATTATGTCATGCTTTTACCGACATAGAATTTATCGCCTCTTCATATTCCTCTGGAGAATATTTTCTTAAAATCTGTTCTCTGGTTAAACCAAGATCAATCATATTTTGAATTGCATCAATTTTGGCTTCATGTAGTCCGGTAAGCCTGCCTCTGGCTTCCCCTCGAGCTTCCCCTCGAGCTTCTCCAAGCTCCAACAACTCTTCAGAGCGTAATTTCAAAATCTTACCACCCATAATCTCACCCAATCCTTTCCTGATCTCATTATCCTCTGGAATAATATAATCCGCAATCTCCTCGATTAAAACAATCATATCCATATAAAGATGTGACTTTTGTTCCTTCTCGGATGTTTCCTCTAACTTTCGGTTGATCTTCCGGAAATCGTCGAGCAGATGCTGCACTTTCTTCGAATCCGTTCCGTTGTGCTTCAAAAAGTGTTCATACCGTAAGATATGATATGGAAGTAAAATCAGTAGCCGTTTTTCAAAAATCCGATCGACCGTGTATTTCTTTGCCTGTATGATCGGAACGCGGTAACGAATTTTCTGACCGTCCGCAAACTTCACAATCGCTTCGTGAAAATCCGGAAGTGAACGGTGATTGCGGATATAAAGTACACATGACTGCGGAAATTCAATTTCCCAGATATCATTTGATTCAAAAGAAGCGTGCTCAATAGCAATTGAAATATCATATTCAAACATGCGTATGACCATCGTTTTGTCTTTTGAGGACTGGCACTCCAGATGATAAATATGGTTGCCGATCCGGATAATAGAGTCCGTGACCACCGTTCCGAATTTTTCATAGTGTTCATTCCGCAATTGTTCAAATGGTTCCTCCTCGCTGTAAGAAGTGTGGAAAACTTCATTGATCAGCGGAATCAGAAGCTGTGGCATTTTCTGTGCAATTGTCCGGAATACATCATCAAAAATAGTGCTGTGTTCTGTAGTGTTTTTCTCGTTGGCATCTGACAGCGGAGCTGCCACAATGTCAGTGTTCCCCATGTAGTATCCTGCCTTTCCTTTAGTATATATCAAAACAACATAGTTTTACAACCGAAAAAAACGGGAAAACCGAGTCGTTTTTGATCCTGTATTGAATTAAAATTCCAGTGGATAAACGAGCGAATGACTCATCAGATTTGGAATTATATGTGTTAAAGACAGAATATCTTATTTGCATGCAGAAATCAACTGTAAATACCAAAAAGTTGAGAATCTGTACCAACGGTGTTACTGTTCACTCAGCACCTGAACACCATGCTGTTCAGGTGCGTATGAACGTGATGTGGGTGTTAGCAGCCCCCTTTTGCGAAGCAAAACTTTATATGGGGCTGCGAAGTTACTGTTCGCAGGGTAACCTGTGAACAGTAATCCAGTGGTCAATAATCCGCTGGCAGGGTGACCAAAAAAGAGGCCACAACCATGACAGGATATGACCTCTCTTTAAAAATTGTTTCCTGAATGTTAGATCTTCATTGTAAGCTGAATCCGTTGCTTTTTCACATCCACACTAAGAACTTTCACTTCCACGATATCCCCGACGCTGACGACCTCCAGTGGATGCTTGATAAAGCGGTCACACATCTGCGAGATATGTACCAGACCATCCTGATGGACTCCGATATCCACAAAGGCACCGAAATCAATGACATTTCGCACGGTTCCCTTCAATACCATGCCCGGAGTCAGATCTTTGATCTCGAGCACGTCACTGCGCAGGATTGGTTTTGGCATATCCTCACGCGGATCACGGGCAGGCGTTTCCAGTTCCTTTACGATATCCCGGAGAGTCAGTTCGCCGATTTCCAGATCCTGTGCAAGCTTTTTGTAATCCCGGACTTTTTTCGAGATCCCGGCAACATTGCGGTCTGTCACATCCGAAAGCGTATAGCCGAGTGTTTCCAGCAGCTGTTTCGTGGCTGCGTAGGATTCCGGGTGTACACCGGTGGCATCCAGAGGGTTTTTTCCGTCACTGATGCGCATGAAGCCGGCACACTGTTCATAGGCTTTTGGTCCAAGCTTGGCCACTTTCAGAAGCTGGGAACGGGAGGCAAATTTTCCGTTTTCTTCGCGGTAGACCACAATATTTTTGGCAATGGCTTTGCTCACACCGGAGACATATTCCAGCAGGGAAGCAGAAGCGGTATTTAAGTCCACACCGACACGGTTTACGCAGTCTTCCACGACATGATCCAGCGCTTCGGTCAGTTTCTTCTGGTTCATGTCATGCTGGTACTGTCCGACACCAATGGATTTCGGGTCGATTTTTACCAGCTCTGCGAGTGGGTCCTGCAGGCGGCGCGCCATGGATGCGGCACTTCGCTGTCCGACATCAAACTGCGGGAATTCTTCGGTTGCCAGCTTGCTGGCAGAGTATACGGAGGCACCGGCTTCGTTTACGATGATGTATTGTACCGGTTCCGGAATCTCTTTGAGAAGCTGTACGATGATCTGTTCGGATTCGCGGGAAGCAGTACCGTTTCCCAGAGAGATTAATGTAATATGGTATTTGGAAATCAGTTTTTTCAGTACCGCTTTGGCTTCGTCCACGCGGTTTTGCGGGGCAGTCGGATAGATTACGGTAGTATCAAGTACTTTTCCGGTCGGATCCACCACAGCGAGCTTGCATCCGGTACGGAATGCCGGATCCCAGCCAAGCACAACCTGTCCTGCGATCGGTGGCTGCATTAATAACTGCTCTAAATTCTTGCCAAACACACGAATCGCCCCATCCTCTGCCATTTCAGTCAGACTGCTTCTGATCTCACGCTCGATCGCAGGCGCAATGAGACGGTCGTAAGCATCTGCCACAACTTCTTTTAATACAGGTGTTGTATTCGGATTGTCTCTTGTGATCACTTTCCGCTCAAGGAAACGTAAAATATCTTCCTCCGGCGCCTCCACTTTCACGTTAAGGATCTTCTCATTCTCACCGCGGTTTAACGCAAGTATGCGGTGCCCAGCCAGCTTATTCACAGGCTCATCAAACTCATAATACATCTCATAAACAGATTCCGCCTCCGGATCTTTTGCCGTGGAAGTGACATGACCTTTTTTCATGGTAAGATCACGGATTCTCGTGCGGTAATCCGCCTCATCCGAAACTGCCTCGGCGATAATATCTTTTGCTCCGGCAATCGCATCCTCTGCGGAATTGACTTCTTTTTCCGGATTGATGTATTTGGCAGCCTCTGTCTCAAGCGGCGTGTTTAACATCTGTAGAGTGATCACATTGGCAAGAGGTTCGAGTCCCCTCTCCTTTGCAATCGTAGCCCTTGTTCTGCGCTTTGGTTTATAAGGGCGGTATAAATCCTCCACAGCAACCATCGTCTCAGCCGCAAGGATCTGCGCCTTTAATTCATCTGTCAGTTTCCCCTGTTCCTCAATGCTGTTTAAAACCGTCTCCTTACGCTCTTCCAGATTGCGGAGATAGGTAAGACGCTCATATAGATTACGGAGCACTTCATCATTTAAGGAACCGGTCACTTCCTTACGGTATCTTGCGATAAAAGGAATGGTATTCCCCTCATCGATCAATTTCACTGCTGCCTCTGCCTGACTTTTTTTGATACCAAGTTCTTCAGAGAGTTTCAAAATAATATCCATGGTAAATCCTTTCTTCCTGAATTGTTTTACAGACTTATCCGCAGTCTGTCAATCCAATGTTCTGACGTTTTCCCGTCAGAATCCTGCTGATACCCATTGTACCACGTTCCCTTCTTACGCTTCAAGTAAAAGCAATTGCATTTTTTTATTGTAACATCTCGTTTTCCTATGCTATAATAAATTAATTTGAGGTAAATCATAAAACCTTATCATTTTCATTTTACTTTTAAGGAGGAAGTTTTTTATGAACGAAAACAACGGAGCAATCCGTGACGCCAGCGTTCTTGGCGTCCCAAAAATGTTAATCTTAGGATTACAGCACATGTTCGCTATGTTCGGTGCAACCATTCTCGTACCGATTTTAGTAAACAGCTACTTTGGTGAAGATGTACTTCACGTTCAGGTTACTTTGATCTGCGCAGGTGTGGGAACATTATTTTTCCATCTGTGTTCCAAATTCAAGGTTCCTGCATTTCTCGGTTCATCTTTCGCCTTTTTAGGCGGATTTGCAACTATCGCAAATCTTGACACCGGCGTTTTTGCCGATATGTCCAACGCAGACAAACTTTCCTACGCATGTGGCGGTATCGTCGTAGCAGGTTTACTTTATCTAATACTTGCTCTTATCATCCGTCTTGCAGGTGTAAAAAAAGTTATGCGTTTCCTTCCACCTGTTGTAACAGGTCCGATCATTATCTGTATCGGTTTAAGTCTTTCCGGCTCTGCCATAAACAACGCTTCCACAAACTGGCTTCTTGCATTTATTGCACTGGCTACCATTATTGTATTTAATATCTGGGGAAAAGGAATGTTTAAGATCATCCCGATCCTGATGGGTGTTGTTGTTTCCTATGCTGCCGCACTGATTTTCAATGCACTTGGAATGACAAATGCAGATGGTTCCGCAATCCTTGATTTTACAAATATCGCATCTGCTGCATGGGTAGGTGTTCCTAAATTTTCTATCTGTAAATTCAATATCTCCGCTATTTTGGTTATGGCTCCGATCGCCCTTGCTTCCATGATGGAGCATATCGGTGATATGTCTGCCATCTCTGCAACTGTCGGAGAAAACTTTATCGAAGATCCGGGACTTCACCGCACTTTGATCGGTGACGGTCTTGCAACTTCCCTCTCCGCATTAGTCGGTGGTCCTGCAAATACTACTTATGGCGAGAACACAGGTGTTCTTGAGTTAAGTAAGGTACACGATCCGAAGGTTATCCGTATCGCTGCTTTGTATGCAATTATTTTAAGCTTTATTCCAAAGATGGCAGAAGTGATCGGTTCTATGCCTTCTGCGATCATCGGAGGTGTCAGCTTTATGCTTTACGGTATGATCTCTGCGATCGGTGTCCGTAACGTTGTAGAAAACCACGTAGACTTGACAAAATCGCGCAACCTGATCATTGCCGGTGTTATTTTCGTATGTGGTCTTGGATTTTCTAACGGACTTACTTTTACCGTTGCTGGAACTGATATTACTTTAACTTCCCTTGCAATTGCTGCAATTGCCGGTATTCTCTTAAATGCAATTTTACCTGGCAATGACTATCACTTTGGAAAAGATGTTGAGGCGGATTCAAACCGTGGTATTGATATGATGCCGAACCTGCATGAAGATACAAGCTATGGAGATCATGAAGAGTAGTGAATGTCGCAGATTTTGTGGTGCTTTCTTAGGGTGTAAAGGGCAGATATAAGTGTCCTCCCACAAGTCAATAATTTTATGTAATGAAAAAGAAAAACGGTATAAACGAAATATTATGTTTCTGTTCGCTGG
>OGRH01001990.1_pt1 | contig 11627 bp, 9 predicted proteins | sample 1553461 | NCBI WGS metagenome assembly OGRH01 (sample SAMEA2580092, study PRJEB22360) | human gut metagenome | biome: human gut; feature: human-associated habitat; material: faeces | place: Denmark | collected 2008/2010
GTGGCTCCACGAGCAGGGTATCGATGCTGATGTCATCGTCGGAGGAAGAAACAAGTCACTCATCATTCTTGAGGATAAGATGAAGAAGGTAGCCGGCAACCTGTATATCACAACAGATGACGGTTCATATGGAAGCAAGGGTGTCGTTACCAATGAGATCCAGAAGCTTGTAGACGCTGGCAACAAGTATGATGTATGTGTTGCTATCGGACCTATGATCATGATGAAGTTTGTATGTAAGCTCACAAAGGAGCTTGAGATTCCTACAGTTGTCAGCCTTAACCCTATCATGGTAGACGGAACAGGTATGTGTGGTGCCTGCCGTGTAACAGTAGGTGGAGAGGTCAAGTTCGCATGTGTAGACGGACCAGAGTTCGACGGACACAAGGTGAACTTTGAGGAGGCTATGCAGCGTCAGCAGCTCTACAAGACTGTAGAGGGCAGAGCATTCCTTGCAGCAAAAGAGGGCGATACACATCATGGCGGATGTGGAAACTGTGGAGGTGACAAGTAATGGCTATAGAAGTAGATGTTTGGAAGAGAGTGCCGGTTCGCGAGCAGGAGCCACAGGTACGTGCAAAGAATTTTGAAGAGGTTTGTTACGGATATAATGAAGAGGAGGCTATGGCTGAGGCTTCAAGATGTATAGGATGCAAGAATGCCCCATGCATGAATGGCTGTCCTGTATCTATCAATATCCCTGGATTTATAGCTCAGGTCAAGGAGGGCAACTTCGCTGAGGCGTTCAAGATCATCAGCGAGTCATCAGCACTTCCTGCTGTATGTGGACGTGTATGCCCACAGGAGACACAGTGTGAGCAGAAGTGTATCAGAGGAATCAAGGGCGAGGCGATATCCATCGGTAAGCTTGAGAGATTTGTTGCTGACTGGGCTCGTGAGAACGGAATCAAGCCAGAGCCTGCAAAGGAGATGAACGGTCACAAGGTGGCAGTCATCGGATCAGGCCCTTCAGGTGTGACAGCAGCCGGAGATCTTGCAAAGATGGGTTACGATGTAACTATATTCGAGGCACTTCACCAGCCAGGCGGAGTTCTCGTATACGGAATCCCAGAGTTCCGTCTTCCAAAGGAGAAGGTAGTTGCCAAGGAGATCGAGAACATCAAGTCACTTGGTGTCAAGATAGAGACAAATGTAGTAGTAGGAAAGTCAGTTACCATCGACTCACTCCTTGAGGATGAGGGCTTTGACGCAGTGTTCATCGGATCAGGCGCAGGACTTCCTAAGTTCATGGGTATCCCGGGTGAGAATGCCAACGGCGTATTCTCCGCAAATGAGTACCTCACAAGAAGCAACCTTATGAAGGCATTTGACGAGAATTCAAATACACCTATCATGAGAGGCAAGAAGGTTGCCGTAGTCGGCGGTGGAAATGTTGCTATGGATGCAGCAAGAACAGCACTCAGACTTGGCGCTGAGACACATATCGTATACAGACGTTCAGAGGAGGAGCTCCCAGCCAGAGTTGAGGAAGTTCACCACGCTAAGGAAGAGGGAATCATATTTGATCTCCTCACAAACCCAACAGAGATCCTTGAGGATGAGAACGGCTGGGTATGCGGTATGAAGTGTGTGAAGATGGAGCTCGGCGAGCCTGATGCATCAGGCAGAAGAAGACCTGTTGAGATTCCTGATTCAGAGTTCACAATGGACGTTGACACAGTCATCATGTCACTTGGAACTTCACCAAACCCACTTATCTCATCGACAACAGAGGGACTTGAGACAAACAAGTGGAAGTGTATCGTTGCAGAAGAGTCAAACGGACAGACGACCAAGGAAGGCGTATATGCCGGTGGTGATGCCGTAACAGGTGCTGCAACAGTTATCCTTGCAATGGAAGCTGGCAGAGCTGGTGCAAAGGGAATTGATGAGTACATCAAGAACAACAAGTAATAATCATATAGAGTCATAAAACGAGGCTGATGTGTATAGGGAATACTTTACATCAGCCTTTTTTGATAAAATAACTTAGATGACAGATATTCAAAAGGGAGGAAATAAATTGGGGAATATAAAGAAAATGATATCAGTGATACTGGTAGTGGTATGTGTGTTTGCGTTTACAGCGTGTGGTAAGACTGAGACGCTGGATGGAAAATGGGTGCTTGTAAAAAGTGAGACATCAGATGGCAAGACGTATAAGGTCAAGGGTGAGGACACAAAAGAGATCTATGAAATAAGTGGTGATACTGCAACATTTTACTATTCCGGTAAGGCGATGGGGGATAAGACTATCAATCTGCAGGTGGAACAGACGGGGGATAATCAGTACAACTTTAAGATGACGGATACTCTTAGCTTTTCAACGGGCACGATAGATGGAAAATATCTGAAATGCACCATAGGAGATACGATATTTATATATGAGAAGGATTAGAAGGTTGAACATAGAAATAACAGTAAAGACTTGTAGGAAAAAACGTGACGAACAGGGGGAAACGATATGTACGATGAATTTGCAAAATGGTTAGACCGGATATTGGACGAGAATATGCCGCTGCCGGGAGTGGCGATCAATTTCAATATATATGAAGAGGTGGATTTGCATTGGTCGATCCAGTTGATAAGTTCAACTTATTTTGACGAGGAGGACGAGGACTGGAATTGTTACGAGGAGTTCACGACAGGGGAAGATCTGTACGAATGGCAGCAGGGTGTAGGCTGGGAGAAGATACTTGATATTTCCTGTGAGATGATCAGAAAGTATCTCACAGAAGGAAAATATGCTGAGAAACTTAAGAAGTACGAGGCTGTTGCCGCTGGATTCGTGGACGGCGATGTGGAAATCCTGTACAGAAGATAGAGTGTTATGGAAACTAGTATGTAGTAGAAAATTGAAAATCTAGTGGGTAGTAGGAAATCGAGTGAATTGTGGGAAAACGAAAGCATTATAAGAAATAATGCACGTTGTATGAAAATGTGTGAGTTGTAGAAATATAGTAAGTATTGCAGAAAAATTGTGATAGGTGGGTGACAACATGAAAACTTTATATGTATCAGATCTGGACGGTACGCTTCTTCGCAGCGATGAGACCACATCCGAGTATACAAACAGTGTAATCAATAATCTGACAGATAGAGGAATGATATTCTCTTATGCCACGGCGCGCTCCCTTATCACAGCTAAGAAGGTGACAAGCGGACTGCGGGCAGAAATTCCACTGATCGTATACAATGGGGCGTTTATCGTAGACAATGTTACCGGTGAAGTCCTTGCTGCAAATTACTTTGATGAATCGGTAGGATCAGTGCTTGACGATCTGTTCGGTAATCAGATATTTCCGATAGTGTATGCGCGGATAGATGGCAAGGAGAAATTTTCGTATGTTCCGGAGCTGTGCACAGATGGTATGAAGAAATTCCTGCTCAGCAGGCAGGGGGATGTCAGGACAAATATCGTAAAGTCAGCAGAGAACTTGAAAGTGGGAGATATTTTCTACATAACCTGCATTGACAGTCCGGAAAAATTAAAACCGTTGTACGATAAGTATAAGGATAAATTTCACTGTGTATATCAGAAAGACATTTATACAGATGAACAATGGCTGGAGATCATGCCGTTTGCAGCATCTAAGGCAAATGCAATAAAACAGTTGCAGGAACTTCTGGAATGCGACAGGGTGGTTGCCTTTGGAGATGGCAGGAATGATATAGATATGTTTGAACTTGCTGACGAAAGCTACGCAGTGCAAAATGCTGATGAACAGCTAAAAAGGTATGCCACATCGGTTATATCATCAAATGATGAGGATGGGGTGGCGCACTGGCTTGAGGATAATTATATCGTAAAATGACGAAAACTTATGGGTAAAAATCCAGGTTGGGTATAACGGTAAATATACATAAAAATCAGGTTGTAATTTGCGCAGAGCAGGGTATATAATGACACTACACATTTATAATCTTAAGTAAATATGCTAATATGATTGTGAAACACAAGTTGCACCACGAGATAAGGTGCTTGAATAGGGAAAAGGACAATTGCGGTTATGTAGGATAATATTGTAATTGCCTTAGAAAGTGAGAAGGAGAAGACATCTTATGGAAAAGAAAGAACTGATATACTACAGACTGGATGAGGTGGATGAGAAGATACTTGCCATGCTTCAGGACAATGCACGTGTATCACTTAAGGATATAGGCGCTGAGGTGTCCATGTCACCTACAGCAGTTGGAACAAGAATAGACAGGATGCTTGCCGAGGGCGTGCTTGAGGGATTTACGACCAAGCTCAACCCGGAGGCTATGGGTCATTATATCAAGGCATTTATCAATCTGGAGGTTTCACCTGAGCAGAAGGCTGAGTTCTATCCATATATAGACAGCGTGTTAAATGTTGTGGAGTGCAACTGTGTGACAGGAGATTACTCAATGCTCATTGAGGTACGTTTCAAGACAACAGCAGATCTCGATCATTTTGTTGGTGAACTTCAGAGATTTGGCAAGACAAAGACTCAGATCGTATTCTCCACAAATGTAAAGCACAGATGCAGATACTGGAAGAATGATCTTCACCACGATGAGGAGAAGAAGTAAAAAGTGAAAACTGTGTCGAAAAGACTTTAGACGTTTAACTCAGCGGGAAATACCCCAAAACAAGAAGAATGTTTATAAATAATAAGCTTAATTGATAAAAACAGGGGAAAATTAAGCAAAAACAAAAAAATACTTAGATTTCACAAGTTTTTTCTTTACAATCTTAATTTCCTATACTATAATAGGGAGCGTGGTCAGAAAATAATTAACAGGTCACGATATATAATCAGTTTAGGAGGATTTTTACTATGTCATATGTTGATGAAGTACTCGAGATAGTACAGAAGAAGAATGCAGATCAGCCTGAGTTCTTACAGGCAGTAACAGAGGTTCTTGATTCACTCAGACCTTGCATCGAGGCAAATGAGGAGCTTTACAGAAAGAATGCTATCCTCGAGAGAATCACAGAGCCAGATAGACAGCTCATGTTCAGAGTACCATGGGTAGATGACAACGGACAGGTACAGGTCAACAGAGGTTTCCGTGTACAGTTCAACAATGCCATTGGACCATACAAGGGAGGTCTCAGACTTCACCCATCAGTAAACCTTGGTATCATTAAGTTCCTTGGTTTCGAGCAGGTTTTCAAGAACTCACTTACAACACTTCCAATCGGTGGTGGTAAGGGTGGTTCAGACTTCGACCCTAAGGGTAAGTCAGACAGAGAGATCATGGCATTCTGCCAGAGCTTCATGACAGAGCTTTGTAAGTATATCGGTGCTGATGTCGATGTTCCAGCTGGTGATATCGGAACAGGTGCTAGAGAGATCGGTTTCATGTTCGGTCAGTTCAAGAGAATCCGTGGATCATACGAGGGAGTTCTTACAGGTAAGGGACTTACATATGGTGGATCACTTGCTCGTACAGAGGCTACTGGTTACGGACTGCTTTACCTTACAAACGCACTGTTAAAGGATCATGACATTGATATCGCAGGCAAGACTTGTGCAGTATCAGGTGCTGGTAATGTTGCAATCTACGCAATCCAGAAGGCACATCAGTTAGGTGCTAAGTGTGTTACATGTTCAGATTCTACAGGTTGGATCTACGATCCAGAAGGAATCGATGTTGCACTTCTTAAGGAAGTTAAGGAAGTTAAGAGAGCACGTCTTGATGCTTATGCTGCTGCTAGACCATCAGCTGAGTACCATGTAAAGAAGGATGCAAATGATCACGGCGTATGGTCAATCAAGTGTGACCTTGCTCTTCCATGTGCTACACAGAACGAGCTTAACCTTGACGATGCTAAGATGCTTGTTGCAAACGGCGTTATCTCAGTAACAGAGGGCGCTAACATGCCTACAACTCTTGAGGCTACTAAGTACCTTCAGGAGAATGGTGTTCTCTTCGTTGGTGGTAAGGCTGCAAATGCAGGTGGTGTTGCTACATCAGCTCTTGAGATGAGCCAGAACAGCGAGAGACTTTCATGGACATTCGAGGAAGTTGATGGCAAGCTCAAGGGAATCATGGAGACAATCTACGCTAACATCTCAGATGCAGCAAAGAGATACAACATGACAGTTGGCGGAAACACAGACTATGTTGCAGGTGCTAACATTGCCGGCTTCGAGAAGGTTGTTGACGCTATGCTTGCTCAGGGTGTTTGCTAATCCTAAGCATTTGGCGGGAGCCACATCTTCAAATCAACTAGACATAAGATTATAATATAAGACTATAGACGTCCATCTGTGGAGTGATCCGCAGATGGGCGTTTTTGCGTTGCGGTTGTCTTCGGTGACTCCTGTTGGTGTAATCTCTATGTTGTATATCTAATCACGTTTGTCTACCCTCACTTTGACTTTGCTTCCATAGTGCACGCCGCGCCAAGCATGATAAGGGCGCATAGCTCTCTGCGGCGGCACAGAAGCGTCAAAGTTCGGTCGCCGGCACTACCGATTGGATATACAACATAGAGAATACACACCAACAGGAGTCACCGAAGACAATTTTTTATATTTAAAGTTCGTTTAAGTTTTACAGGCTATTATAGCATCATCAAGAGGAGATAAGACAAGAAAGGATGATGCTTATGGCAGACAACACGTTTAAAAGATATGAACTTAAGTACATGTTAGATAGAGAACAGTACGAGCAGATAATGAGCGAAATGATAAGGTATATGCAGCCGGACAGGTTTGCGCATAGCCAGATCATTAACATATATTTTGACACTCCTTCCCACAGGCTCATCAGAGACTCCATAGAAAAGCCGGTTTACAAAGAGAAGCTCAGGCTTAGAAGCTATGGAGTCCCGGATGACGATTCAGAGGTTTTTATCGAGCTCAAGAAGAAATACAAATCTGTTGTGTACAAAAGGAGGCTGGAGGTGCCTGAACAGGAGGCCATGGATTATCTGGTGGGCGGTCAGCCGCTGCACGAGGATTGTCAGATAGGAAGGGAGATAGATTACTTCATGCAGGTGTACAAGGATCTGGAGCCTGCGGTGGTTCTCTCGTATGAGAGAGATTCCTACAAAGGAATAGATGATCCGGAGCTCAGGATCACGTTTGATTACAATATACTGTGGCAGAATGACGATCTGACACTTCAGAAAGAACCATATGGGCACAAGGTCATACCAGAATATAAGGTGTTGATGGAGATCAAGATGGCAGGCGGGTTCCCGCTGTGGCTGTCACATCTGCTCACAAAGTATGGAGCATACAAGACGTCATTTTCAAAGTATGGAGAGGCGTATAAACAGATGGTAGGCTGACATAAGTGGATCATATACATTTAAAGCCAGAAACTAAAAAGACGAATTATTTAAATGATAAAGTGGCAAACATAGACAGGAGGAGATAGAAGATGACAGGATTATTTGACAGTATATTTGGAACGGCGACAACGATAACGGTGCAGGAGTTTCTGATCTGCATAGCGGTATCTCTTGTGATAGACGTATTCCTTGCAGGGGTGTACGCGTTTAGGAGTAAATATACACAGAGCTTTTTGGTGACATTGGCACTTATACCTGCGGTTGTGTGCGTGGTGATCATGATGGTAAATGGCAATGTTGGCGCGGGTGTTGCTGTGGCAGGTGCATTCAGCCTTGTAAGGTTCAGATCGGTTCCAGGTTCGGCAAAGGAGATATGCGCCATATTCCTTGCGATGGGAGCAGGACTTGTGACCGGAATGGGATTTATAGGATATGCAGTATTATTTGCCGCCATACTAGGCGGAGCGATGTTCATTTGCAGCCTTACTGGATTTGGCGGCGGAAGGGATGAAGAGAGAGCCCTGAAGATCACCGTGCCTGAAAATCTCGACTATACAGAGGCATTTGATGAGATACTTGCCGACTGTACAGACAGTTACAGACTGATAAATGTGAAGACGACCAACATGGGAAGCCTGTTCAAGCTTACATATGTGGTGAAGCTTAAGAAGCACACAAATCAGAAGGATATGATAGATAAGCTCAGAGTTAGAAATGGCAACCTTGAGATCATGCTGGCACAGGTGGATTCGGGGGACATGACATTGTAGAAGTCAGTTGATAAGGCAGATACTTAGTAAGGAGATGATCGTATGAGGAAGAATAAATATATGAGACATAGAGCGGAAATCCGCAAATGTCTGGCTATAGGGTTGACAGCGGCCATGTGCATGGCAATGCTTGCCGGATGTTCAACCAGCCAGAGCACAAGCTCGACTTCTGATACTGAGGTGACAAGTGATGTGAGCACAGAGACGGACGCTGATAAAGAAAGCCCAAATGGCAGTGCGGATGCAGAGAATACCAGTGTAAAGACAGAGATGACTGTGGAGGAAATGCAGGCGGCTATAGATGAAGCCATGAGCGATGCGGCTATAGATATAACAGATATGTTCACGAAGCGGGATCTGGCGGGAAACTATGATGAGAGCGAGGCTGTAAAGATAACATTATCGGGAAAGACAGCCGCATGTAATAGTTCAAATGTTCAGATCGAGGATGGAGTGGTGACGATCAAAGCGGCCGGTGTATACGTTCTGTCAGGGACATTCACAGACGGCACCATCGTGGTGGATGCGGGCGATGACGATAAGGTTCAACTTGTACTTGACGGAGTATCGATCACGGCTGCGGACTATGCGGCTATATATGCAAAGAACGCTGACAAGGTATTTGTTACGTTGGCGGAAGGGGCAGGGAACAGTCTTACGGTATCCGGAGACTACGTCCAGACGGATGACAATAATGTGGACGCTGTGATATTTGCCAAATGTGATCTCACACTTAATGGCACTGGAAGCCTGACGGTCAAGGATAACACGGGACATGGAATCGTGTCCAAGGATGACCTGGTGGTTACAGGCGGCACTTATACCATATACAGTCAGGATCACTGCCTGAACGGCAAGGATAGCGTGAGAATTGCGGATGGAACATTTAACCTGAGTTGTGATGAGGATGGTATACATGCGGGAAATGACGACCAGCAGGATGGATATGTATATATAGAAGGCGGAGACATCAACATATCGGTTGGGGATGACGCGCTCCATGCGGGAGAAGCCGATGCGGAACTGGTTCTGCAGCAGCTCACCCACGCTGCGGATGCGGCGGTTGCCCAGATGGTCGATATCATCGGTGGTACCAACGCCGTGGCCCAGACCGTTCAGGTAGTTGATGGAGGACAGGATGTCCTTCACGGTGACGGTGCGGCCGATCAGCTGGTCGTGGTTGCGGCGGAGCATTTCCTTCTGCTCCTCCACATCGGAGGTGGTGTCGAGGATCTTCTTGATCTCATCAAAGGAGCAGCGCTCGTTGATGCCGCACTCCTTCACGTCGAAGGAGAAGAAGCCCTGTGCGTCCACACAGCCGTTGGTGATGACCTTGACCTTCTTGGCCTCTTCCTTCAGGGCGTCCTCCATCTTCAGCACGACCAGGTTCACACCGGCGTTGTCGGCCTTCTCAGCCATCTCGCGGGTGATCTTGGTATTGGCCTCGATCAGCACTTCGCCGGTCAGCGGGTCCACCACGTTCTCAGCGGCCACAAAGCCGATGATGCGGCGGGCCAGAGACAGCTTCTTGTTCATCTTGTAACGGCCGAACCGGGACAGATCGTAACGGCGCGGGTCGAAGAACAGCATGTTGATCTGGCTGGTAGCGGACTCCACCGTGGGAGGCTCGCCGGGGCGCAGCTTGCGGTAAACTTCCAGCAGGCCCTCGTCCTGGTTCTTGGTGGTATCCTTTTCCAGGGTAGCCAGGATGCGCTCGTCGTCACCGAAGAAGTTCAGGATGTCCTCGTTGGTGGACAGGCCCAGTGCACGGCACAGCACGGTGACGGGCAGCTTGCGGTTCTTATCGATACGGACATAGAACACGTTGGAGGCATCGGTCTCATACTCCAGCCATGCACCGCGGTTGGGATTCATGGTTGCGCTGTACAGGTCGTTGCCCACCTTATCTTTGGCATCTCCGTAGAATACGCCGGGAGAACGGCCCAGCTGGCTGACGATGGCACGCTCCGCGCCGTTGATCACAAAGGTGCCCGCATCGGTCATCAGCGGGAAGTCGCCCATGAAAATTTCCTGGTCCTTGACCTCGCCGGTCTCCTTGTTCAGCAGACGGGCAGTCACGCGCAGGGGGGCAGCGTAGGTCACGTCGCGCTCCTTGCACTCCTTGATGCTGTACTTGGGCTCCTTATCCAGACGGAAGTCCACGAAACTCAGCGCCAGGTTACCGGTGTAGTCCTCAATGGTGCCGATGTCGTGGAAGACCTCTTTCAGGCCCTCGTCCAGGAACCACTGATAAGAGTTCTTCTGGACCTCGATCAGGTTCGGCATACTGATGACTTCGTCGATGTGGGAGAAGCTCATGCGCTCGGTTTTGCCGAGCTTGACGGGCTTGACTTTCATCATAAAATCAACCACTCCTTACTTTTATACTCTACGGGATGTCGTATACACGGGTCAAATTTGAGCAGACACACATAATTCGACCCGCGTCGGAAGGAACGTTTCGGCGTTTTTCACAAACTTTGCGGTTTGACCCACTCAGCCGACCCCGGCGCATTCCTCTTTTAGGCGCATTAGTCCATTATGTGATACTAATGCAGTATACACCCTAAAAGTCCAGTTGTCAAGCCATTTTTCACGATTTCTGTGCATTTTTTTGATTTTTGCCGGTTTATTCAGTACACCCGGCAGCGTGTCAATTTTCTTCGTTTTAGGGGTTGATATTTTTATTTTGCACGTTCCATACCAAAACAGCCTTGTGCAATTTGTCTATCTTGTCTCTTGTATTCTGAAGTAGGACTTTATCATAAAGATTTCTCTGCCCTGTTACGCGGCGACCGTAAAGCCGATCGCAACAGATTCTCCCCTTACCGTAACGGCCCCTCTCGTGAAAATGATATTCCCGCTATTCATGGCACAGCGCACGCGGAGCCATTTCCAATCGTTCCGTTCCACTTCTGCACAAAAAAGCCTCCGAAAAATCCGCAGATTTTTCAGAGGCTCCCTCTTATACTGTTATCAGCGCTTCACTCATCCAGATAATCCCGCAGGCGCTTGGCGCGGCTGGGATGTCGCAGCTTACGCAGGGCTTTGGCTTCGATCTGCCGCACCCGCTCCCGGGTCACGTTGAACTCCCGGCCCAGCTCTTCCAGCGTCCGGGAACGCCCGTCCTCCAGCCCGAAGCGCAGGGCGATCACCCGCTCTTCCCGGGGCGTCAAGCTCTTGAGCACGTTCATCAGTTCCCGGCGCAGCAGCTGCCGCCCGGCTTCGTCCACCGGAACACCCGCTTCCTCATCCTGGATGAAATCCTCCAGATGGGCATCCTCTTCCTCGCCCACCGGCGTTTCCAGACTGATGGGATCCTGTGCCAGCTGCAGCAGTTCCCGCACCCGGTCCGGTTCCAGATCCAGCTGCACGGCGATTTCCTCCACCGTGGGCTCCCGGCCATTTTTGCGCAGCAGCTCCCCTGCTGTCTTTTTGACCCGGTTGATGCTCTCCACAAGGTGCACCGGGATGCGGATGGTGCGAGCCTGATCCGCAATGGCGCGGGTGATGGCCTGACGGATCCACCAGGTGGCGTAGGTGGAGAAGCGGAAGCCACGGTCACAGTCAAACTTCTCGGC
>OGRH01001993.1_pt1 | contig 11609 bp, 8 predicted proteins | sample 1553461 | NCBI WGS metagenome assembly OGRH01 (sample SAMEA2580092, study PRJEB22360) | human gut metagenome | biome: human gut; feature: human-associated habitat; material: faeces | place: Denmark | collected 2008/2010
TAAAGATATCAATGGAACCTTTTTGTGTGGGTGTTTCGTTTCATCACAGACTAGCCAGAAAGAATATAATTAATCTTGAGGATATGGAAGGAGAGAACCTTATGCTTATGTATAAGGGGTGGAGTACTTATAACGATAAGCTCCGTTCTGATTTGATAAAGAATTATCCGGGGATTAATATAACAGATATAGAGCTTTATAATGTTGATGCATTTAACAGATGTGAGAATAATAATGGGTTATTGCTTACAATAAAAAGCTGGGAAAGCGTACATCCATTAATAAAGATAATACCAGTGGACTGGGATTATAAGATACTATATGGGTTATTATATTCTAAAGAGCCATCTGACAAAGTAAAAAGGCTTATTAAAGCTGTAGAAAAGTTAAGCAATAACCAATAGGTTAATACTGAATAACTAATCGGGACTTCTTAAATGAAGTCCCTTTTTTTATAATACAATCAAGAAGTATTAAAAGTGAGGTGAAGTATGAGTACAGGATTAAGAATTACACAGGTAGTGTTACTGCTTATAGGTGTTATGACACTGTATGGATGTGGAAGTGCTGATAATACAGATAATAATAATAATATGGCAGAGCAGAATTTAAGCAGTACAAATAACATCAGTAATCAGGAAGACAATATAAGAAAGAATGAATATAGTGGAGATAATATGCAGTCAGATAAAGATAGTAATAATAAATATACAAAGGATGCAAGAGTAATAGATGTTATTAATGATGAAGCATTTGGTAATTATGGAAGATTAATATTTCCTGTTGATATGAGAATAAGCAATGATTTGACATTGGAAAATATAAGTTCAATACTTCCCTGGTATAGTGAGATTAATACAGACAAAACTGTAGAGATTGTTAATTATTTAAGAAATGAAGCTGAGAGCGGCAGACAGATATTTTATGATATATATAGTGATAGTGAGAAAGCCGATGATCCAGAGAAACAAAATACAGGAATATTTTTCTTTAAAGGTAATGATAATGCCAAAAGTGCTGTAGTCAATGCTGGTGGTGGTTTTGTATATGTTGCAGGAATACACGATAGATTTCCGCACGCATTGGAATTATCTAAAAAGGGTTATAATGCATTTGCATTAATATACAGACCAGGAGCACAGACAGCGTGTGAAGATCTTGCAAGAGCAATAGCATTTCTGTACGAGCACTCAGCTGAACTTAACATAGATATGACAGATTATTCACTCTGGGGTGGTTCAGCAGGAGCAAGAATGGCGGCGTGGCTTGGTTCATATGGAACATCAACTTTTGGTGAAAAGACATATCCTTCCAAAAGTCCCTGCACATAAAGACCTGTACCGCCGATAAGAATAGGAATTTTATCCTTTTTATTTTCCTTAGAGATATATTCCCGCGCTTTCTCTTGAAATATAGCGGCTGAATATGATTCTGCAGGTTCCATACAGTCTACCAGATAATGGAAAATTCCATCCGCCTCTTCTTTCGTTACCTTCGCTGTACCGATATCCATACCGCGATATACTTGAAAAGCGTCACCGGAAATGATGGAACTGCCCAGAATTTTTGCTAAATAGACTGACAACTCCGTCTTACCAACTGCCGTAGGTCCAAGAATGGTCAGCAGTTTTTCTTTCTTCATAGTTTTATCACTCCATAAGCGGTTGTCTGTCCTCTTTTACCGTGAATTTCTGTAAATAATCCTGTACGGAACAGCGCAGAAAACGGCCTCTCTTTCACTATTACTTTTTTTCTGGCTGCTCTCATTGCAAACTGTAAAACATCTTCTGTCAAAGGATCATAAACCGCGGCACTGCGAAATCCTTCTATACTATTTTCTTTCCGTTTTACAGGATACCTAAACATAGGATCAAAGTAAATTACATCAAAAGAATTTGGCGCTGCTGTTTCTAAAAATCCACGAAAATCGGCATGCAGCAGCTGAATACGCCGTAAAGCTTCCGTCATTTCTCCATCTTGTCCTGACAATGCAGCAAGACCTTCTTTCCCCACTTCATAAAGAGGACGGCTCCGTTCAAGAGAAATAACTTCTCCGCGTTTCCGCAGATACCAGCTTAAAATGACAGAATCCCTGCCCTGTCCAAAGGTACAGTCCAGTACAGATGTACAGTCTCCCGGCAAAAGATTGCACAGCCTGTCTCCATGCCCTTTTCGCATTTCAAAAATACGAAGAACTGCCGTCCCCAAATGAAACCGGTAAGTTCCTTCTTTTGACCAGAAGAATACCGGTTTCTTTCCATAAACCAGAAAGCCTTCCTCTCCATATTTTTCTGACATATGGAACAGGTTCTTTTCTCTTTCATAAAAAGCGGTTCGCAAGTCTTCCGCCTTTTTCCTTGCACGCCGAAGAGAATCTGCATCAGGCTTTAAAACGGTGGTGACGGCTATATTCATGTTCTGTCAAAGAGGCGCCCCAGTTCGTCAGGTGTAAATTTCACAATGGTCGGACGACCATGGGGACAAACGAATGGCCGCGTGGTATGGAACAGATCAGTAATAAGTTCCTTCATCTGCCGTACATTAAGCGGATCGCCTCTCTTAATTGCACCACGACAGGCGGCATAAGCCATCATCCGATGACGCAGGGTTTCAGGAGAAGGCATGTTTTCATCATGGAAAGCAAAAAGCAAATCTTTAATAATACGATCCATATCATTTTCCGGGAAGTCTTCCGGTGCTCCTGTGATTCGAATGACGTCACGGCCTGCCTGCTCAAAAGTAATTCCTAACTTTTTAATCTCTTCTTCTTTCTCAAAAAGAAGATCCATATCTTCCGGTTCCACATCAATCAGGTAAGGAATTAGAATTGTCTGAACTGGAATTCCATCAGTCTTTGCAGCAAAACGATCATACCTTACCCGTTCATGGGCAGCATGCTGGTCAATAATAAATAAATCGCTCCCATGCTGGCACAGAATAAAGCAGTCCGCCACCTGTCCCAAAGGAATGACAGGATCATCTTTTTCAGCGGTTACTTCAAAAAGCGGTTCACTTTCCGCTTTCATCGACTCTTCATGTGGTTTTATAAAAACGGGTGTTGTCGATAAAATTTCTGATCGGGTTTGTTTTGTTTCAAAATCAGTTCCTGATCGGGATACAGCATGTTCCGATTTGCGAAAATCACGATTTCCATAAGAAGAAAAAGATTCGTTCCATGAAGACTGTACCGGCACAGACGGTTGCGGTTTCTGCACGACTCCATCCGCTTCAGTGAGTCCGATATCATGCGCACCAAGCTGCTTATCTTCCACCACCACCTTTGACAAGTCCAGTTCCGTTCCCAACGGTACCTGATGAGCAGGTTCTTTGATCATATCTTTCACAATAGAATCAGGTGCAGATTGGGATGTCAGCGTATTAAGAACTGCGTGGTAAACAAGACGGAATATTTTCTGCTCATCATCAAATTTAATTTCTCTCTTCTGCGGATGAACATTTACATCGATACTTTCAGGCGGCAAGGTGAATGTCAGCACCATAATCGGATAGCCGTTCTTAGGCAGCAGGGAATGATAGGCATTATCTACCGCCTTCGTCACTACGGCGCTTTCCACCACACGGCGGTTAATAATAATCGTTTGGTTCTGACGGCTGCTTTTCAAAAGAGAAGGCTTAGAAATCATTCCTGTCATAACAGAGTCTTCCCCTTCACTTTCCACTTCTAACATTTCTCCGGTCACCTTCACCCCGTATAATGCAGAAATCACATCCATCAGGCGCCCGTTTCCCGGTGTCTCAATGACAGTACGTCCATTATTGATAAGAGTAAAAGAAATATCGGGATTTGCCAGTGCCAATTTACCAATCATTGTATTAATCCGACTGCTTTCCGTCCGTTCTGATTTCAAAAACTTCTTTCTTGCCGGCACATTGTAGAACAGTTCACGTACTTCCACTGTAGTTCCTGCAGGCGCACCCACACCTTTAATTTTTTCCACCGCTCCGCCTGTCACATCAATAGCGGTTCCTTCCATATCTTCCGCCCGTTTTGTGGTAATTGTCGTTCGGGATACAGACATAATACTTGGCAAAGCCTCCCCGCGAAATCCAAGGGAACAAATATGATAAATATTTTCAACACTGGAAATTTTACTGGTTGCATGGCGGATCACGGACAATTTCGCATCTTCCCTCGTCATGCCGCTGCCATCATCGGTAACACGGATATATGTCATTCCCCCGTCTGCTATTTCCACTTCAATCATGTGGGCACCGGCATCAATAGAATTTTCCACCAATTCCTTTACCGCATTGACTGGTCTTTCTACCACTTCCCCCGCAGCAATCTGGTTCGAAGTAACTTCATCAAGTATATGTATTAATGACATTAGCGCCCCTCCTTTGCTTCTTTACTAAGCCTGAACAAAATCTCCATCGCCTCGATGGGTGTCTTGCTCATGACATCCAAATCCGCCAGTTCATCTATAATCGGTGAAGAAAATAAATTAAGAGCAGTTTCTCTTCTTATAACCGGAGCAGCAGGCTCTTCCTTTATTCCCTCCACTTCCAGCCCTTCCAGTATTTCATCGGCCCGCTTCAGGAGCGATTCAGGAAGTCCTGCCAGCCGTGCCACATGGATACCATAACTTTTATCAGCACTCCCCGGAACAATACGACGGAGAAATGTAATCTCTTTTCCCCGCTCCTTAACGGTAACCGTATAATTTTTGATATGTTCATTTTCTGCTGCCATATCTGAAAGTTCGTGATAATGAGTAGCAAAAAGAGTATACGCATGCACCTTGCTATTAAGGTACTCCACCACTGCCCGTGCGATACTCATTCCATCATAAGTACTCGTACCGCGTCCTATTTCATCCAAAAGAATAAGACTGTTCTTCGTAGCATTGCAAAGAATATGAGAGACTTCTTTCATTTCCACCATAAATGTACTCTGTCCCGTAGAGATGTCATCAGCCGCACCCACTCGTGTAAATATGCGGTCCACAGGTGCAAATGATGCACTTTTTGCGGGAATAAAAGAGCCGGTCTGCGCCATAATCGTAAGTACTGCAACCTGACGCATATAGGTAGACTTGCCTGCCATATTGGGCCCGGTAATAATAATCATTTCTTGATCCGTATGGTTAAGCTCTGTATCATTCGGCACAAACATCTCTCGTTTCAGGGCATGTTCCACCATCGGATGACGTCCGTCATGGATAGAAATACGCCCTTCACGGCTGTTTGTAATCTGTGGACGGACATAACGGTCTTTCAGTGCCGCCCGGGAAAGCCCCGTCAAACAATCCAGCGCCGCAAGAGCCTTTGCGGTCCTCTGCATAGCAGCAATTTCAGGGCGGATAGCCGCCTTGACAGCCTGATAAATTTTCAATTCCAGTTCTTCTGTTTTTTCTTTTGCTGAAAGCGCTTTTGTCTCAAACTCCTTCAATTCAGGTGTGATATACCGTTCTGCATTGACAAGTGTCTGCTTGCGCATATAATACTCAGGAATCGGCACCTTGTTGGCGTTCGTAATTTCAAAATAATACCCGAACACATTATTGAATCCGATTTTCAGTTTAATCCCTGTTTTTTCTTTTTCTCGTTCTTCCAAATCGGCAATCCATTTCCTGCTGTTTTCAGAAAGGGAACGAACCTCATCAAGTTCCGCAGAATATCCCTCTTTTATATACTTGCCGTCACGAATGTTTCCCGTACCGTTTTCATTCATAGAACGATCCAAAAGCTCATAGACCGTACTGTGGATATCCATTTGATCGGACAATTTTCTAAGGACTATTGAAACTGTGCCGGAAAGCAGTTTCTTTATTTCGGGAATCATCCCGAGAGATGCCTTAAGTGCTAGTAAGTCCTTTGGGGATGTCGTGTTTGCTTCAATGCGGGTTAAAATACGTTCGAAATCAAAAACATGTTCCAGCATTTCTTCCAGTTGGGAAAGTTCCGTCGTATGCCCCGTCAGTTCTTCAATACCATCCTGTCGTTGAATAATTCGATTCACATCCGTCAACGGGCGTTCCAACCAACGGCGTAACAGACGTGCCCCCATGGCAGTATGGGTGTGATCCAATATTTCAAGAAGCGTTCCCCGTCGCCCTCCATCACGCATATTTCGCGTGATTTCTAAATTCCGTAAACAGTCTTCTCCGAGTAAAAGGCAATCATCCTCACGAATAGGCATCACCGTATGAAACTCTGCTGCATCAGCCTTCATCATTTCTTTTAGATATGCTGCCAGCCATGCAAAGACACGGCGGATATTTTCATCTCCTAACGCTTCCGCCACGTGGGGAACCGGATCATCCCCATCCTTTCCACGCCGGGTAAGAAGACAACATCCAAGACGCGCCCTGCAGTAAGCTTCCAGTCTCCCATAAAAATTATCACTTAAAGAGCATACTGCTTCTGTCGGTGCATAAACAGACAGCATATCAAAAAATGCTTCCCGTTCTTTCTTTTTATCCCAAATTCCCCACCAGCATTCCCCTGTGGAAATATCCGCCAGTACCGCGTCAATGTCATTATCCGTTTCATAAAGGTAAGCAAGGTAATTATTGGATTTATCGGCGATAGAATTTTCAAAAAGGATCGTTCCCGGCGTAACGATACGAATCACATCACGCTTCACTAAGCCTTTCGCTTTTTTTGGATCCTCCAATTGTTCACAAATGGCAACCTTATAGCCTTTCTGTACAAGCCGGTAAATATACGTTTCTGCCGCATGATACGGAATCCCGCACATAGGAACTCTTCCTTCAGGGCCCGCATTCTTCCCCGTCAGCGTCAATTCCAATTCATGAGAAACAGTTACTGCATCGTCATAAAAAAGCTCATAAAAATCACCGAGTCGATAAAAAAGAAATGCGTCTTTGTGCTCATTCTTAATAGACTTGTATTGTTCCATCAAAGGAGATTTAGCTGCCATCTGTATCACTCCACAATAGTTCCTTTTAATATCCAGGTCTGCGCCGTATCTACACGCACCTTCAAAATGTCGCCCACAGAAAGAGACCCTGCCTTAGGAAAAATAACCATCTTATTGCCTGATGTACGACCAAACCAATTATCAGGATTCTGTTTCGTTTCCCCTTCCGCAATGACAGTATATACCTTCCCTTCCATTTCCTTATTAAGAGAAAGACTGATTTCATTTTCCACATCCATGATTTCCTGCAAACGGCGGTGGCAAACAGCATCAGACACCTGATTTGTCATACGCGCCGCAGGAGTTCCTCTGCGGGGAGAATAAATAAAGGTATAAGCTGAATCAAACTTCATTTCTTTAAGGAGTGTAAGCGTTTCCTCATGCATGTCCTCCGTCTCGCCAGGAAATCCCGTGATCAGATCAGTCGTCACAGTGATGCCAGGCATCTTTTCCCGGACGTACTTTAGAAGCTCCTTAAAACGCTCAATTGTGTATCCGCGGTTCATCCGCCGCAGTATTTCATTCGCCCCATGCTGAACGGGAAGATGCATATGGCGCACCACCTTGGGTGAAGCAGCCATAGCATCCACCATTCCAAAAGTCATATCCTTGGGATGAGACGTCATATAACGAACCCGCTTAATTCCGTCAATCTTGTCAATGGCGTGAATCAGACTGCCGAAATCCGTACCATCATGAAAATCAAGTCCATAGGAATTGACATTCTGACCAAGAAGAGTGATTTCTTTATACCCTTCTCGGGCAAGTTTCTCAATCTCACGACAAATATCATCAATCGTACGGCTTGTTTCCCTGCCGCGGACATAAGGCACAATACAATAAGTACAGAACTTATTGCATCCCTGCATAATAGGTACCCAAGCAAAAATCCGGCTTTTTCTCACAGAATGAAGTTCACTGTAATCATTCACGCGGTTCGGATTCATCTGCGTCATGACCACATGCGAACCTTCTGCCCCCCTGCGGGAAACAATATCCTTTAAATCATGGATATGGTATGGTCCAATAACAAAATCGATCACCGGCATACGCTCAATAAGCTTTCCTTTATTTTCCTGCGCCATGCACCCGGCAATCCCCAAAAGGACACCGGGCTTCTTCCCCTTTAATTTCTTTACCTCGCCAATTTTGCCATATACTTTCTCTTCCGCATTCTGCCGGATACTGCAGGTATTCAGAATAACAACATCGGCATCATCCAATATATCCGCCGGCACATAGCCAAGCTCTTCCAGCTGCCCGCTGATACGTTCCGTATCGCTTTCATTCATCTGGCAGCCATAGGTTTCTATAAAATATTTCTTATCAAAAGACACTTCTTTCAAAATAGTCCTCCAAGTATAACCATGATATTTAATTATATCATAACCGCCCCCGTTCTCCTGAAAATGAAAAGCCTGCCCCTTACGGCGCAGACCCACTCATCCTGTTACATCAGTTATGATATTGACTTTAATTGTATCCAGAGCCATACCCGTGGTATGCTCAATTTCACGCTGAATCTTGTCACGCATCAGGTGAATCAGTTTCTTGATCTCCTGCGGCGTTCCCTGCCGGACCGTTACGTCAAGAGACAAAATGATACCATTCATCTGGCTTGTACTTTTCACGCTGGAAATATGGCTGATATGTATCTTTCTCAGATCACGCACCGCGTAATGTACCAGTGCTTCAATAACATGATTTGAAAAAGACAACTTTCCATAATAACTGAATACTGGACGGACGACAGATCGCTCTTCATTGCCCTTCGTTTTTCCCCTTACACTTCTGCGATTGCGGAAAAACTGAAGCGGATCTACAAGGTATCCTTTGAAATAGGGGCGCAGCTCCATCGTCGGCACAGGAATAACATGCTTTCCTTCCTTATGGCGTGCGTAATTTGCCTGGGCAATTTCCTCAGGTTTTGCCACATCCTCGATATGAATATACCGTGAAGGTGCAGGAAGCTTAAGTGTTGCAGCAATCTTCTGAACCATACGGTCAGATGTGCCGAGGATTAAAATACGCTCCGGATTGATTTTCATAATATGGAAAATTACATCTTCCGCCTGATTTGAATCCCAAAAAAGCGCGCGGCGTACCGCCGTTAAACGGCTGGCTTCCCTTTTTGCCGACTTTCCTGCCACAATACGATTATGATATATTAGGATCCCATCATCGATAATACAAGAAGCTTTATTTTCATAAGCTACCACAAGTGCACGGTCACTTTTCCCTGATCCCGGCGGTCCTGTAAATGCTAAAACATCCATACGATTCTCCCTGTCCGCAGGCAGCCTGTCCAATCCTTACAAGACAAAACTACTCTTCTCCTACAATTTGCACTTCCGTCATAAGTTCCACACCATACCCATCAAAAACCCGGCGCTTAATTTCAGAAATCAGGTTCATCATATCCGTACAGGACGCATGTCCGTCATTGATAAGGAACCCGGCATGTTTCATGCTTACCTTTGCATCACCTACGGCAAATCCCTTTAGTCCCATCTCCTCAATCATTTGCCCCACAAAATACCCAGCAGGACGCTTAAACGTACTTCCTGCACTCTTCTTCTCCAACGGCTGCTTCATGCAGCGGCGGCGATTAAACTCTTCCATCATTACTTCTATGTCATGAATATTACCAGGTGCAAGCTCCACTGTAATTTCCACAATTATTTCACCATTCTCCATAAAAAGACTGTGGCGGTAATCATAATGAAGTTTCGATTTATTGTAAACAGACAACTGCCCATTCCGATTACAGGAAAGAACAGACACCACAATATCCGCCATCTCCCCGTTATACGCACCAGCATTCATGTACGCCGCTCCACCTATAGTTCCGGGAATACCGGCGGCAAATTCCATCCCTGAAAGGCCATGCTTCATTGCCGTCTTGGCAGCCTTTGCCGTAGAAACACCCGCAGCTACACGGAGCCTGTTTCCTTCATGAATAATAGACTGCAGCCGTCCCGTATAAATCACTACACCGCGGATTCCTTTATCACGAACAAGCAAATTTGCGCCGCCCCCAAGAATAAAAAACGGCACATTCGCTTTAGTGACCTCCACAATGACTTTCTGCAGCTCCTCTATCGTTTCAGGCATAACAAAACAGTCCGCTGCCCCACCGATACCAAATGTTGTGTGACGGCTCATGGGTTCATTCAGCTTAATTTGATTCCTTCTTAAAAAAGAAGAAAATAATTCCGTATATGCAACCATAAAAAATCCTTCTTAATACATATTCCTATTTTCACTATTATATGAATGAATATCTATATCGTCAATTATTCAAAAAGCACCCCTCCCAAAATCTTTTTTACAATTTTTCAGCAAAATTACGATAAAAAAGAACTGCCTATGATTACACAGAACAGTTCTTCACAATTCTATGAAGCAAATCATCTGTCCAAATTGGTCATATCTCTTGCCACGACAAAGCGATCATAATCTTCTTCTGTCACGTAGCCCAGTTTCAAAGCGGCTTCTTTCAAGGAACTGTTATCGGCAAAAGCAGTTTCGGCAATCTTTGCGGATTTTTCGTAACCGATATGCGGAGAAAGCGCAGTCACTCCGTCACCCGGCTGTGCCACATAATTGAAACGGGCATAGTCCATGATGGAGGAGGATGTAGAGTTCATCCGGTCGGTAAACGACTTGGAACGAAGGGAGTCGGTCGGGAATGCCCATGATCCCATCATGTTATGGCGCAGCCCCAAAGAGTGTCCTACTTCATGGCAAGCAACAAAACGCATGGCATCTCCCATCAGCTCATCCGAGAGTTTGATGCCGCGTGCTTCGGAACGAACGGTTCCGGTTTGCACGGTAATCCATTCCTGAAGCATGCCCAGCACATTATGCCACCACATAATATCTGCCTCCAGTATCTCGCCCGAGCGAGGATCGAGGATAGACGGCCCCATCGCATTAGCTTTGGTCGAAGCGGCATAAGTCAGCACAGAATAATTAACATCGTCCATATCCACAGTCATGCTATCGGTGACTTCCTTTGCAAGGATGGCGTTTTTGAATCCTGCACGTTCAAAAGCTACTTGCCAGTCTTCGATACCTTGCTTTATGTATTTTCTCCAACGATAGGGAGTAGAGTTCTCAATATAGAAAACAATCGGTTTGGCCGGTTCGACAAGTTCACCGCGCAAATAACGTTCGCGATCCTCCGGTTTGGGCTCCAAACGCCAACGGGTAATGAATTGTTTCTTATCCACCCGTTGCTGTCCGTCACTGTAGTTCAGCAAAGGATTAGTGAAGTAACCTACGCGCGCATTATCCAAACGACCGACCATCGGTGTTTCAGGCAGCAACATGAGTGAAGAACTTACTTCAACGGTCACGAATACGGTAGTAGTACCTTCGGTTACTTTCGTTGTCAGTTCGGAAGTTGCCACTACATTATTTTCGAACGACTTAATAGAAAGAATACGTGATAGATTCTTAATGGAAGACGTGCCCAGATTGATGTTTGTAAATACATTATTAATGCTGGTTTCTGTTCCGTCGTAGATATCATTCACCTTGATAACCATGCTGGTAGAGTCGTTATTGAAAGCCTCGACTTTGAAACCGGCTATCAACGGAGAGATGTAGTTGTTGCGTACAGACTCACTGATCGCGTCCCCAGCAGGTGCAAGGGGCAACGGACGGCTCTGACGAATCAATAGTTTATTCGTCGCCT
>OGRH01002001.1_pt1 | contig 11580 bp, 9 predicted proteins | sample 1553461 | NCBI WGS metagenome assembly OGRH01 (sample SAMEA2580092, study PRJEB22360) | human gut metagenome | biome: human gut; feature: human-associated habitat; material: faeces | place: Denmark | collected 2008/2010
GATGTGCAGTTGGCGGAGGGCAGCGGCTTCGGCGTGGGCGCCTACGCCCGGAGCCGGGGTCTGCCGGTGATTTTCCTCACCGCCTCCGGCGACGAGAGCAGCGTGGTGCTGGGGCTGGACATGGGGGCCGACGACTACATCGCCAAGCCCTTCCGGCCCAGAGAGCTGGTCTCCCGCATCCGCAGCGTGCTGCGGCGGTACGGCAAGGAGAAGACGCTGGTGCCGCTGGGCGGTGTGATGGTGGATACGGAGAAGGGCCGGGTCACACGGGACGGCCGGGATGTGTATCTCTCGGCGCTGGAATACCGGCTGCTGCTGGTGTTTCTGAGCCACCGGGGGAAGGTCCTCTCCCGGTCGCAGCTGCTGGAGGAGATCTGGGATGCCGCCGGGGATTTCGTCAATGACAACACCCTGACGGTGTATATCAAGCGCCTGCGGGAGAAGATCGAGACCGACCCCGCAGACCCACAGATCATCCGGACGGTGCGTGGCATCGGCTACATGGTGGACGCATGAGCATCTGGAAGAACACGGAGGTGCGGCGGACGGCCCTGTGGCTGCTGCTGGCCACGGCGGTGTGCTCCGTGGCGGCGGCCCTGCTGTATCCCATCTGCGGCCTGCTGACGCTGGGGCTGGGGGCGGTCTGCGGGACCATCTGGTACGGCTCCACCCGGCGGCGCTACCGGGAACTGGAGGGCATGAGTCGGGACATTGACCGCATTCTCCACGGGCAGGAGCAGCAGATGCTGCCCCAGCAGGAGGAGGGAGAACTGGCCATCCTCCGCAGCGAGATCGGGAAGATGACGGTGCGGCTGGAGGAACGTGTCCGGCTGGCGGATGCCATGGCGGATATCTCCCACCAACTGCGGACGCCCCTGACGGCCATGCGCCTGACCCTGTCCCTGCTGGAGCAGGAGGAGCTGACACCCCAGCGGCGTCTGGCACTGATGCGGGAGCTGAAGAAGCTGACGGGCCGTATGGAGTGGCTGGTGGAGGCCCTGCTGAAAATGGCCCAGCTGGACGCCGGGACGGTGGTGTTCCACCCGCAGGACACCACGGCGGCGGAGCTGGTGCGCCGTGCGGCGGAGCCGTTGGAGGTCCCCATGGAGGTGCGGAGCATCCGCTTCACCGCTCAGGCGGGGGAGGAGCGGCTTACCTGCGACGTGCCGTGGAGCACGGAGGCACTGGGAAATATTCTGAAAAACTGCATGGAGCACGCCGCCTCATGGGTGCAGGTAACGGCACGGGAGACAGCCATTTTCACAGAGATCACGGTGCAGGATGATGGGCCGGGCTTCGACCCGGAGGAGCTGCCCCGGCTTTTTCAGCGGTTTTACCGGGGCAAAAACGCCGGGGAGAACAACTTCGGCATCGGCCTGAGCCTCTCCCGTCAGGTGCTGGCCCAGCAGAACGGCACGGTGCAGGCGGAAAATGTCCTCACCGGCGGCGCACGGTTTATCCTGCGGTGGTATAAGGGCACGATATAGATGCCCTCATAAGCCCCACCAAGCCGGGGGAAAAGTGCAGGATTAAAGGAAAATTTACCTTCTATTCATAAAAACCGCCGGGAAGTGTGAAATGACCTGCCGCCGCCGGTTGCATTTTGCCGAGGGTTGTAGTATAATTTCACAATATGTAAGTCCGCCCGACCGGGCGCAGACTGAAAAACAACGAAACGGATCAAACCGACTAAGGAGTGCGTATCGATATGCGAAATATACCCTTCAGCCCTCCGGATATCACGGAGCTGGAGATCCAAGAGGTGTGCGAGGCCCTGCGGTCCGGCTGGATCACCACCGGCCCCCGCACCAAGCAGCTGGAAAAGGAGCTGGCAGAGTACTGCCATGTGGCGAAGCTGGTGTGCCTGAACTCCGCTACGGCGGCGGAGGAGATGAACCTGCGGGTGCTGGGCATCGGTGAAGGCGACGAGGTGCTGGTGCCGGCGTACACCTATACCGCCACGGCGGCGGCGGCCATCCATGTGGGGGCCACGGTGAAGTTCATCGACAGCCAGAAGGACTCGCTGGAGATGGACTATGACCAGATGGAGCGGGCCATCACCGAAAAGACCAAGGCGGTGATCCCGGTGGATCTGGGAGGCATCCCCTGCGACTATGACCGCATCTATCAGGCGGTGGAGGGGAAAAAGGCACTGTTCTGTCCCAAGGGCGATGTGCAGGAGGCACTGGGCCGGGTGGCCGTGGTGGCCGACTGCGCCCATGGGCTGGGCGCCTCCCGTCACGGGGTGCCTACCGGCGCTCTGGCAGACTTCACCTCCTTCTCCTTCCACGCCGTGAAGAACTTCACCACCGCCGAGGGCGGTGCATCGGCGTGGCGCACGCTGCCGGGTCTTGACGACGAGGAGCTGTACCACCGCTATCAGCTGCTGAGCCTCCACGGCCAGTCCAAGGACGCTCTGGCCAAGACCAAGCTGGGGGCGTGGGAGTACGACATCGTGGGGCCGTGGTATAAGTGCAACATGACGGACATCATGGCTGCCATAGGCCTGAAGCAGCTGGAGCGCTATCCCGGCCTGCTGGAGCGGCGGCATCAGCTGATCCAGCGCTATGATGAAGCCCTGCACCCGCTGGGCATCCGGACCCTGCCCCACTTTACCCCGGACTATACCAGCTCCGGCCACCTGTACCTGACGTGGACCCCCGGCATCGGGGAGAAGGAGCGCAATGAGATCATCCTGCGGATGGCGGAGCGGGGCGTGGCCTGCAACGTCCACTATAAGCCCCTGCCCATGATGACGGCCTACAAGGCCATGGGCTTCGATATCGCTGACTATCCCAATGCCTACCACCACTATGAAAACCTCATCACACTGCCTCTGCACACCCGCCTCTCCGATGAGGATGCGGCCTATGTGACGGAGCAGTTTGCGGACATCGTGAAGGAGTATCTCCGGTGATGCTGCGGAAGTGGGAGGATCTGCCGCAGGAGATGCGGACGGAGGAAGTCCGCCCGTACTATGACCTGCTGCGAAGGAGGCGGGGGAGCCTGCTTTGCAAGCGGCTGTTCGATATTCTGGCGTCACTGGTGCTGCTGGTGCTGCTGAGCCCGGTGTTTCTGGTGCTGGCCATTGCCATCAAGCTGGACTCCCACGGCCCGGTGTTTTACCGGCAGGTGCGGGTGACCCAGTACGGGCGTGAATTCCGCATTTTCAAGTTCCGCACCATGGTGCAGAACGCTGACCGCATCGGCAGTCAGGTGACGGTCAGCGGCGACAGCCGCATCACACGGGTGGGCAAGGTCATCCGCAGCTGCCGTCTGGACGAGGTCGGGCAGCTACTGAACGTGCTGGGTGGCTCCATGTCCTTTGTGGGGACACGGCCGGAGGTGCCCAAGTACGTGGCCCGCTACACCCCGGAGATGATGGCCACCCTCCTGCTGCCGGCAGGAGTGACCTCCGAGGCCAGCATCCGCTACAAGGACGAGGCGGAGCTGCTGGACAAGGCGGAGGATGTGGACGAGACGTATGTGCAGCAGGTGCTGCCGGGGAAAATGGCATATAATCTGGCGAGCATCCGGCGCTTTGGCTTGGGTCAGGAGCTGCTGACCATGCTGCGGACGGTCAAAGCGGTGCTGTGACCCCATCCGGAGAACACAAAGGTTGCAATTCCGATCCGCAGGGAGTATAATACTCCGTTGCGGCGATAGCCGGAGAACAAAACAAAGAGGACGCCGCCTGCCCCCAGCGGGCCGGGTGGCGGTGAGAGGTCAACTATGGAAGAAAAGAAAGAGGTCACGATACAGGAGATCCAGAGCAAGCTCCTGGAGATCCTGCTGTATTTTCAGAAGTTCTGTCAGGAGAACGGGCTGGGCTTCGTGCTGGCCGGCGGCACCTGCTTGGGCGCCGTGCGCCACAAGGGCTTTATCCCCTGGGACGACGACGTGGACGTGTTCATGCTGCGGGACGACTATGAAAAGCTCTGCCGTATCTGGGACGAAAAGGCGGACACAGAGCACTACTCCTGCGTCCGCTCCAACGATCAATTCAACATCCGCCACTCCGCCACGGAGATCAAGGACAACAACACCACCTTCATCAACCGCCACAGCGTAGATCTGGACATCCATCAGGGGCTGATGATCGACGTGATCCCGCTGGACGCCGTACCCAAGTCCAAGTGGAAGCAGCTGTGGCAGATGGTGGACTCCATGATGTACTGCTGCTTCAACTTCCAGCGCCTGCCCGCCCACAAGGGCAAGATCACCTACTACGCCGAGAAGCTGGCGCTGACGCTGGTGCCGTCCTTCAAGGCCCGGTACAAGATGTGGAAGGGTGCCGAAAAGCGGCTGAGCCGCTACTCACTGGCGGATGCGGAGTACGTCTCCTCCTTCGGTGAGGGCGCCACCATCATGCGCCAGCGGTTTCCCATCCGGTGGTTCCGCCATCCGGCGTATCTGGAGTTCGAGGGCCATCAGATGCCGGTGCCGGAGGACTATGACAAGTGGCTGACCATCTCCTACGGCGACTATATGCAGCTGCCGCCTCCGGAGGAGCGGGTCTACCGCCACGATGCGGTATTCATCGATCTGGAGCACAGCTACAAGCAGTATAAGGGCATCCACTACTGTGTGGATGAAAAGAAAGCGTGAGAGTCATGTCGAAGCTGAGAAATATGTTCTCCACCCGGAAGTGTATGCAGATCGCACCGGAGACGGAGATGATGCACGAGCTGACGCCGGAGGAGCTGAAGGCGCTGCAGGCGTGCTTTCTGGAGATCATCAAGGACATCGATCGGGTGTGTCAGGAGCACGGCCTGTGCTATATGGCCGCCGGCGGTACGGCCCTGGGTTCCGTGCGCCACAAGGGCTTTATCCCCTGGGACGACGACGTGGATATCCTCATGCCCCGTGAGGATCTGAACCGCTTTGTGGAGCTGTTCGAGGAGTGCATGGGGGACAAGTACGAGCTCACCACCCCCAATTCCGACAAGTATCAGCTGGAGAGCATGATCTCCGCCGTATATAAGAAAAACACCCTGAAAGCGGCGTTTCTGGACTATAACACGCCGTTTCCCAAGGGCGTCCACATCGATATCTTCGCCATTGAGTCCGTCCCCAGAAACCCCATTGTCCGGGGCATCAAGGGCGTAACGGCCATGGGCCTGCAATACATTGCGGTATCCACCCTGTTCTACCACTACCGCAGCCCGGAGAAGAAGAAGTTCTTCAGCCAGTCCTCCGCCGGAAAGTTCAACTATGGCCTGCGGTGCACAGTGGGCTTCCTGTTCTCCTTCCGCCCCTATAAGAAGTGGGGCGACCTGTTTGACCGCTTCGTGCGGTGCAAGAAGGACACGGGATTGTGGGCCGTCCCCACGGATATCGGCCACTATTTCGGACATATTATGCCCAAAGAGGTATATTATCCCCCCATCAAGGGACCTTTTGAGGACTTTTCCATCAACCTGCCCCATGATCCGGACACCTATCTGAAAAATCAGTACGGTGATTACTGGGTCATCCCGCCGGAGGCCGACCGGGAGAAGCACTATTCCGTGGGCTTCTGTCTGGACTGCGCCGCCGAGGAACAGAAAAAGGACGGAGCACAGGACCAATGAGCACGCATCCCATTGACATCGTGATCCCATGGGTGGACGGGTCTGACCCGGTCTGGCAGGCGGATCACGCCAAATACCGGGCCTCTAAAAGCGCCGACAATCACCCCGCCCGCTACCGGGAGTGGGGGCTGTTCCGCTATTGGTTCCGGGGCATCGAGCAGAACGCCCCGTGGGTGCGAAAGGTACACCTGCTGACCTACGGACACCTGCCTGCATGGCTGGAGCCTGACCATCCCAAGCTGCATATCGTCAACCACCGGGACTTCATCCCGGAGGAGTATCTGCCCACCTTCAGCTCCCATACCATCGAGCTGAATATGCACCGCATCCCGGATCTGGCGGAGCACTTCCTCTACTTCAACGACGACGTGTACCTGATGAAGCCCTCCCAGCCGGAGGATTTCTTCCGGGACGACCTGCCCTGTGACACGGCGGTGATGGGCGTCATCAAAAACAACGACACCGCCAACTTCATGCCCTATATCATGCTGAATATGATGGCGCTGGTGAACATGAGCTTCGATAAGCGCAGCGTCATCCGGCAGAATTTTGGCAAGTGGTTCTATCCCGGCTACGGGAAGGGCCTGCTGTATAACCTGTACCTCCTCCCGTGGGGGGACTTCACAGGCTTCCGCAATTACCACTCCTGCGTTTCCTTCTGCAAGAGCACGCTGGAGGAGGTGTGGGACAGGTTCCCGGAGGTGCTGGACGCCACTTGCCGCCACAAGTTCCGGGACCGGGCGGACGTGAACCAGTACCTGTTCCGGTACTGGCAGCTGGCCAGCGGCCGGTTTGCCCCCAAAAAGCCAGACAGCACCTATCTCACCATCGGCAAGCAGAGCGAGTCGGAGGTGGAGCGGCTGCTGCGGGGCGGGAAGTACCGGGTGGTCTGCGTCAACGACGACCCCATGGACTTCGATTTCGATACGGAGCGGCAGCAGCTGGTGGATATCTTCCAGCGGACCTTCCCGCAGACTTCCGCCTTTGAGCGGTCATGAGCCGCTCCCGAAACTGAGAGAACGGACGGATGCTATGAAAAAGCTCTCACGAGCCAAAAATACCATGCGGAATACCCTTTGGGGCGCCATCTACCGGGTGGCCACCCTCATCGGGCCGTTTGCCATCAAGACCATCATCATCAAGGAGCTGGGACAGGAGTATAACGGCCTGTCCACCCTGTTCACCTCTGTGCTGACGGTGCTGAATCTGGCCAATCTGGGCTTTAACAGCTCCTTGGTGTTCACCATGTACAAGGCCATTGCCGAGGATGACAAGCCGGCCCTGTGCGCCATGCTGAAATTCTACCGGAAGGTCTACCGCATTGTGGGCCTGGTGATTCTGGGCATGGGTCTGGCGGTGATGCCGTTTTTGCCATGGCTGGTGAAAAACGACTGTCCGCCGGATGTGAACCTGTACGTCCTCTTCGCCATCTATCTGTCGGAGAGCGTGCTGGATTACCTGATGTTCGCCTATAACAACGCCACGTTTACTGCCTTTCAGCGCAACGACGTGACGCTGAAGATCTCCACCGTGCGCTATGTGGTGCAGTATACCCTGCAGGCGGCGGTGCTGCTGATCTTCTCCAATTACTATGCCTATATCATCCTGCTGCCGCTGATGGTGATCCCCAACAACGTGGCGGTGTATCTGGCGGCCCGGAAGCACTACCCGGACATCGTGTGTCAGGGTGAGTTGGACCCGGTGACCAAAAAGGACATCTATAAGCGGGTGGGGACGCTGTTCGGCCATAAGCTGGGCAACACCTTTCTGGTGAGCATCGACAGCATCATCATCTCCTCCTTTCTGGGACTGACGGCGCTGTCGCTGTATAGCAACTATTACTATATCCTCACCGCCGTCAATGGTCTGGTGGAGATCGTCACCAACGGCAGCCTCTCCGGCATCGGCAATAAACTGCTGACGGACTCCCGTGAGGACAACTACCGGTTCTTCAAAACCATGACCTATGGCTGGGTGGCGCTGGTGGGCGGCGCAGCGGCGTGTATGCTGTGCTTTTACCAGCCCTTCATCGCCGCCGTGTGGCTTGGCCCGGAGTATCTGCTGGATGAGCGGCTGATGATGCTCATCGTGCTGTACTTCTTCTCGTGGATGTTCCGCATCATGCAGCTGACCTACCGGGATGCGGCGGGCCTGTGGACGGAGGATTGGCTCAAGCCCTATGTGGGCATGGCCGTGAATCTGGTGGGCAGCATCTGGATGGTGAAGGCCACCGGCAGCATTGCCGGCGTGCTGGTTCCCACCATTCTGGTGTTCTTCTTCATCTATACCCCGTGGGAAGCGTGGGTGGTGGTGAAATACCAGTTCTACCGCAGCTGGAACGAATACATGGGAAAGCTGCTGGGCTATGTGCTGCTGGCCTTTGCCGCCTGCGCCGCCTGCTACGGTGCGTGCCGGTGGCTGTCGCCGGACAATACCATCCTGTCACTGCTGCTGAGGTGCGTCATCGTGGGCGTTATCTACCCCGGCATCTGGCTGGGCGTCACCGGACGCACGGCGGAGTGGAAGCAGCTGTGGGGCATTCTGCTGCGCTTTTTGCCCAAGGGGAAAAAGGCCGCATAATCTATACAAAGTAGGAGTTATACCATATGCAAAAGAGAGAACTGCGGCGTGCGGTATTCGGGAATGAGAGCTGTATCGGACGGCTTCCGTGGCTGAACACGGCGGTGCTGGTGTATGTAGGCGTGACGGTGGTGAGCTTTGTGCTGCTGCAGATCGCCCCGGTGCTGACGTGGATGGCCAAAACCCCGCTGTACCACATTTCCACCTATTTGGGACTGATAGGCGCTGTGCTGATGGCACTGGATCTGTTCACCAACCGGGGCCTCTGGCGAGGTATCTGGTGCTGGCTGCTGTATGGCGTGGCCTTTATGGATGTCATCGCCTCCCTGCGTACCATGCGCTACGGCGTGAAGGATAACCTTTTTGACCTGTGCTGGGTGGTGATCCAGTTTGCGCTGGTGTACAGTCTGGCCCAGCGGGTGGGCAAGGAACGGATGCGCCGGTTCCTGCGGAACCTGTTCTATGTGGTGCTGGTCATCTGGGGCATTGCCTGCTGCGTGGGCCTGTATCAATATCTGTTCCGCATCGGCTATACATATGTCGCCAATCCCAATACCACCAGCCCGGAGCTGACACGGCAGGGCTATTATCAGAGCCGCCTGTTCGGCCTGTTCATGGGTCTGGACTATGCGGCATATACCAGCATGTTCCTGTTTGCCGGCTGTATGCAGGGGGTCGTGACCCGTGGAAAACACTGGGCGGGCCGTGCGGCACTGGCCGTGGCGGCGCTGGTGCTGGTCACGCACGTGATCCTCAGCGTGTCCCGCAGCGCCCTGATCGCCCTGATTCTGTATGCCTTCTGCTTCACGGTGCTGCTGGTGCGTAACCGCTGCGGCAGTATGAAGCAGCTGAAACGGCTGGGTGTCAGCGTGTTGGCCGGTGTGTGTGCCGTGGTGGTGTGCTGGGGCTGTACGGAGGGTATCTGGGCTGGTATGCAGCATATGGCCGTGGGTACCGTCATCGAGGAGCCGGATGCCATCGAGCGGTCACAGGAGGGCGATGTCTCCAACAACCGCTTCGAGATCTGGAGGGACTATATATCCCTTGCCGGTGAGATCGGCCCTGCGGGACTGTCCCTGTCCAACTACAACGACTATATCGGCGACCAGCATCCGGAGATGTACATCGTGCGCTACTTTACCGATCAGTTCAAGGATACGGTGAAAACGGATCTGGTCTACGAGTCCCATAACAACTATCTGTTTGTGTTTATCAGCACAGGCTTTGTGGGAGCAGGGCTGTTCCTGTGCTTCCTGGTGCTGGTGCTGGTGCGGGTGATTCGCTATATCCTGCGGCATCCGCAGCTGTCCCTGTGGACGATCACGACACTGGCGGTGGTGGCCTTCGGACTGGTGGAGGCGCTGTTCATGAACAGCGTATTCCTGAAGATCAATGATGTGTCCTTTATTTTCTGGCTGGCGCTGGGTGCGCTGATGCTGGAAACGGAAGATAAGGTGCCTGCGGCAGAGCGTACTCTGTGACAGGTACCGGTGAAAGGAGAATATAGTTTTATGGACATCAAAAAGGATCATATCAACTTTGCGGTGGGTCCGGTTCAGATCTCGGAGGAGATCTCCCGGATCGGTGCAGACCCCGTGCCCTACTTCCGCACGCCGGACTTCTCCGCCCTGATGAAGGAGAACGAGGCACTGCTCAAGGAGTTCATGGATGCCCCGGAGGATGCCAGAGCGGTATTCCTCACCGGCTCCGGCACGGCCTCCATGGATGCCGTCACCCAGAACGTGTTCACCAAGGACGACCGGCTGCTGGTGGTGGCCGGCGGCAGCTTCGGCCACCGCTTCTGCGAGATCTGCGAGGTCTACGGCATCCCCCATACGGCCATCGAGCTGCGGCAGGGCCATGCTCTGACCCCCGCCGATCTGGCCCCCTATGCCGGACAGGGCTACACGGGCTTTCTGGTGAATATGCACGAGACGTCCACCGGCGTTTTGTACGATATGGACATGATCTCCGCTTTCTGCCGTGAAAACGGTCTGGTACTGGTGGTGGATGCCATCAGTGCATTTCTGGCCGACGACGTCAGTATGAAGCGTTGGGGCGCCGACGTGGTGTTCACCGGCTCTCAGAAGGCGCTGGCCGTGCCTCCCGGCATCTCCATGATGGTGCTCAGCAGCCGGGCTGTGGAGCGTATCTACGCCAACCGTCCCGCCTGCTACTATCTGGACCTGAAGGCCGCCCTGAAAAACGGGGAGCGGGGCCAGACCCCCTTCACTCCGGCGGTGGGCATCCTTATCCAGATCAATGCCCGCCTGAATCAGATCAAACGGGACGGCTTTGCAAACGTACAGGCCCAGATCCGTGCCATTGCCAAGGATTTCCGCTCCCGCATCGGGAAGTATCCCTTCCACATCGTGTCCGATTCCCTGTCCTATGCGGTGACGCCGCTGTCTCCCAACAATCCGGAGGTGTCCGCCCACCAGCTGTTCCTGACCCTGAAGGACGAGTACGGCATTATCATCTGCCCCAACGGCGGCGAGCTGGCGGATAAGGTGTTCCGGGTGGGCCACATCGGCCACCTGACCGTGGAGGATAACGACGCACTGTTCCGGGCCTTTGACGACCTCATGGCCCGTGGGATTCTGAAGGCTTGATCGATATATTACAAGGAGGAAGAAACATGAAAGTTCTGTTGCTTGCGGCGGGTCGAGGCCCCCGCATCAGCCGGTATTTGGCCGGCAACCCCAAGTGTACCGTGGACATCGGCGGTCAGAAGCTGATCCAGTACACCATCGAGCTGTTCCACAAGAAGGGCATCACCGACATTGCCATGGTGCTGGGCTACCGGGCGGAGGTCATTCAGGAGACGCTGAAGGACTACGAGGGCATCCGCTACTTCTATAACCCCTTCTTCGACGTCACCAACAGCATCGCCTCGGCGTGGTTCGCTAAGGACTTCCTGTCCCAGTACGATGACACCCTCATCATGAACGCCGACGTGTATCTGGAGGAGACGCTGCTGGACCGCATTCTGGAGTGCCATAAGTCTCCGGTGATGTTCGCCGACGGCACCCGCAAGGAGGAGGCCGACTACAAGTATAAGTACGAGAACGGCCTGCTGGTGAAGTACGGCAAGGAGCTCACCGGCAGTGATATCACCGGCGAGTACATCGGCATCGGCCGCTTCAGCAAGGATTTCATGCCGGAGTTCATGGAGAAACTGGACGGCATGATCCGCACCCAGCAGCACAGCGTCTGGTGGGAGAATATCCTCTATGAAATGGTGGGCAAGCGCCCGGTATATGTGGAGGAGATGGACGGCCTGTTCTGGGCCGAGGTGGACTATGTGGAGGACTATGAGCGCATCCTCCGCTTCCGTGGCTATAAGGCAGACTTCTCCCTGAACGTGGAGAAGATCTGAGGAAGGACAGGCGGGGGGGCGGTCATGGGGGGAGCCCGCAGCCGGAAC
>OGRH01002005.1_pt1 | contig 11569 bp, 8 predicted proteins | sample 1553461 | NCBI WGS metagenome assembly OGRH01 (sample SAMEA2580092, study PRJEB22360) | human gut metagenome | biome: human gut; feature: human-associated habitat; material: faeces | place: Denmark | collected 2008/2010
TGCAGGATGTTATCGGCGTAACGATCTTGGGCGAAATGAAAAACGATCCCGATATGATGGCCGTTGCCGATAAGTATATGACGGAATATATGGCAGGCCCCGTGCATGAAATAAATAAAATCATGGCAAAAAGCAACAGGCTCACCAAAAAGCTTGCAAATCCGCCCGCGTATAAACCCAAAAAGAAGAAAAATGCAGGCATACTTCAGAATGCACTCAATCAGCAGCGATAAACTGCGCGTGTTTGGCATATATAATAAAGATGATTTAATCACCCAACGAAGTTTAAAACTTTTGGGTGATTTTATTTTGGAATGAAACAATAAGCTTGAAAAGAATAGTTAAAAATTTAACAAAAATCGCTTCTTTCCGATAAAGTTTTGCTTAAAGCATTGACAAAAAGTTAAACATCTTTATAATATTAGCTATATCACAATTAAAAATGCGAAGGAGAGGCAATTAATAATGTCCAGAGTTTATAATTTCAGCGCAGGTCCTTCAACCCTGCCGGAGTCCGTGCTCGAAAAGGCAGGCGCGGAAATACTTGATTACCGCGGCTGCGGTCAATCCGTTATGGAAATGAGCCACCGCTCAAAGGTTTTTGACGAAATTATCAAAAACGCCGAAAGGCTTATGCGCGAGCTTTACAAAGTGCCGGATAATTACAAGGTGCTCTTTTTGCAGGGCGGCGCTTCCGCTCAATTCTCCGCAATTCCGCTCAATTTTATGAACGGCAGCGGCAAGGCGGATTACATCATTACGGGCCAGTGGGCTAAAAAGGCGTTTCAGGAGGCGCAGAAATACGGCGATGTTAAAGCCGTTGCCTCCTCGGCAGATAAAACCTTTACATATATTCCTGAAACAAAGGCAGAGGATTTCCGCGAGGATGCCGATTATGTTTACATTTGCATGAACAACACCATTTACGGCACGAAGTATCGCGATTTGCCTCCCGTCGGCGACAAGGTGCTTATTGCCGATGTTTCCTCATGCGCGCTTTCCGAGCCTCTTGATATTTCAAAATTCGGCATGGTTTATTTCGGCGCTCAAAAGAATGTTGCTCCCGCAGGCCTTGTTGTGGCAATTATTCGCGAGGATTTGCTCGGCAACGCAAGGGATATCTGCCCTGTTATGATGAATTACAAGGTGCAGGCGGATGCGGATTCACTTTATAACACGCCTCCGTGCTGGACCATTTATATCTGCGGCCTTGTGCTTGAATGGATCAAGGAAACCTACGGCGATCTGGAGGGCATGAAGGCTCATAATGAGAAAAAAGCAAAAATTCTTTATGATTTGCTTGATTCAAGCGAAATGTTTAAGGGCACCGTCGTGCCGGAATACCGTTCGCTTATGAATGTTCCGTTTGTTACGGGCAGCGATGAACTCAATGCCGAATTTATTAAGGCGGCGGACGCTGCGGGCTTTGTTAATCTGAAGGGCCACAGAACAGTGGGCGGCATGCGTGCATCCATTTATAACGCAATGCCGATTGAGGGTGTTGAAAAGCTTGTTAAATTCATGAAGGAATTTGAGGAGGCTCATAAATAATGTTTAATATTAAAACTCTTAATAAGATTTCATCCGTCGGTCTTGCCGAATTTGATAAATCAAAATATGCTTACGGCGATGATATCGCAAATCCTGATGCGATTATGGTGCGCTCCGCCGCCATGCACGATATGGAAATGCCGAAGTCACTGCTTGCAATCGCAAGAGCCGGCGCAGGCGTTAATAATATTCCGATAGACCGCTGCACGCAGGACGGCATTGTTGTTTTCAACACCCCCGGTGCAAATGCAAATGCGGTTAAGGAGCTTGTTATATGCGCGCTTTTGCTTTCAAGCAGAAAAATCACCAAGGCAATCGAATGGTGCAAAACGATTAAAAACGATGAAAATGTCGGCAAAAGCGTTGAAAAAGGCAAGTCTGCTTTTTCCGGACCCGAAATCAAGGGCAAAACCCTTGCCGTAATCGGCCTCGGTGCAATCGGCAGATTGGTGGCAAACGCCGCCGTTGATCTTGGCATGAAGGTTGTCGGTTATGATCCGTTTCTTTCTCCCGCCGCGGCCGAAACGCTAAAAAAAGATGTGCAAATAATAAATTCGCTTGATGAGATTTTCCCGAAGGCTGATTATGTTACCGTGCATGTGCCGCTCACTCCCGAAACAAAGGAAATGATTTGCGCCGAAAACATAGCAAAGATGAAGGATACGGTTAGAATTATAAACCTTGCAAGAGGCGATCTTGCCAATTCCGCGGATGTCGTTTCTGCTCTTGAGGACGGCAGAATGGCGGCTTATGTAACGGATTTCCCGTCTGCCGATCTTATTGGGGTTGACGGTGTTATTGCCATGCCCCATCTTGGTGCTTCCACTCCCGAAAGCGAGGAGAACTGCGCCACAATGGGCGCCGCTGAGCTGATAGATTTTCTTGAAAACGGCAATATCATAAATTCCGTTAATATGCCTGCGGTTTCCAGCCCGAAATGCGGCGCGGCAAGAATAACCGTTATTCATAAAAATCAGCCGAATATGATTGCCACCATAAGCGACACGATCAGTAAGGACGGAATAAATATCGCAAACTTCGTAAACAAAAACCGCGGCGAAATAGCATACAGCATTTTGGATGTTGATTCGGATGTGCCGGGTGTTGTTCTCGGCGATATCGAAAAAATTGCCGGCGTTGTAAGAGTTCGCGTTATTAAATAATATAAAACTATATTATATACGCGTATATGCGGCTTTAATATGCTTTTCAGGCGGAAATGCTTTGCATTTCCGCTTTGTTTTTTTTGATTTTCTGTTGACAAAGGAATGCGCACCTGTTATAATACCACTAATCCGCTTTAAAGCGATGGGACTTTAAAGCAGTAAAGTGATATTACTGCGAACAGGAGAGGATATTATGGCACCCAGAAAAGGTAATATGATGACCGTGCGCGCCGATGTTAAGGTGGTTGACGCCACAATCAGAGACGGCGGCCTTTGCAACAATTTTGAATTTACGGATGAATTTGTTACCGAGCTTTATAAAACGAATGTTAAAAGCGGCGTGGATTATATGGAATTCGGTTATCGTGCCTCCAAAAATCTGTTTGATGTTAATAAATTCGGCAAATGGAAGTTTTGCGATGAGGCGGATATTCGCAGCATAGTCGGCGATAATGTTTCGGATATGAAAATTGCGGTTATGGCTGATGTGGGCAGGTGCGATTTTAAAGAGGATTTCGTGCCGAAAAGCGAATCGGTTATAGACATGGTGCGTGTTGCCTGCTATATTCACCAAATTCCGGCGGCACTTGAAATGATTGAATATTTTCATAATCTCGGCTATGAAACCACCTGTAATATCATGGCGATCAGCCAGGCTTCGAGCGAGCAGATTGAAGAGGCTCTTGCAATGATAGGTCAATCAAGTGTTGATGTTATTTATCTTGTGGATTCTTACGGCTCGCTTTACCCTGAAACGGCGGGCGCACTTGCAAAAAAATATCTTGAAATCGGCGAAAAATACGGCAAGGCAATCGGCTTTCATGCGCACAACAATCAAAATCTTGCTTTTGCAAACACGATTGAAACTCTTTCTTACGGTGTTTCTTATCTTGATGCCACGGCGGCAGGCATGGGAAGGGGAGCGGGCAACTGCGCAATGGAGCTTTTGCTCGGATTCCTTAAAAATCCGAAATATAATCTTTACAGTCTGCTTACCTTCCTTGAAAATTACATGATTCCGCTCAAGGAAAGCGGCGTAAAATGGGGCTACGAGGTGCAATATATGCTCACGGGTCAGCTCAACCGTCATCCGCGCGAGGCTATGGCTTTTACAGCTGAAAACAGAACAGATTATTGCGAGTTTTACAAATCCCTGCTTGATAATTTCTAAATTATTTTGCGGCGCAGGCGATTTTTTGCAGTGCTTTTCACTGCACTCTCTGTCTTTGTAAAAAGGGCTCTGCCGTTTTGATGCGGTGGAGTCTTTTTGCATATTGAGCCAATAAGAGTTTTTCTGTTCATAAAATGTTAAAATATGTCCAAAGCAAGGCTTAATTTAGCGCTGCCGTTTGGGCTAAATTACGAAATTTTTAATATTGTTTGACAAATTTTAATTTTAGTACTAACATTAAGTTATAAATTAAACAGCCAAATGCAATGAACAGGAAATGACCCTGCGCAGCACCGTTCACAGAAAGCCGCCGGTTGTGGAAGGCGGTAACAAGGCGCGTTCGGCCCTCACCTGCAAGCAGCTTTGCCGAAAAGCAATCAGTAGGCAAAGCCGGGTTCCACCGTTATATGGAAACACTTTCCGAAATTTTGCTTTCTGCGGATTTTGGGCGGTGATTGAGCGGTCGGATTCGTGCCGGCAAGCAAAGTGGTAACACGGATGCAGTTAAACTTTATATTTAAGTTGATGCCTTCGCCTTTGCAAAATCTTTGATGATTTGTGCAAAGCGGGGGCTTTTTTATTTGCCGGCGGCTGTTTGAAATAAGAAAAGGAGATAGATTTTATGAACACATTGGTAATTGTTTTAATCGCCGTGGCTGTTCTCGGTGCGGGCTATGTGCTTTACGGCCGCCGCATTGCAAAAAAATGGGGCATTGATCCCAAAGCGGAAACTCCCGCCGTTAAATATAACGACGGCAAGGATTACGTGCCCACAAACGGCTGGACGGTTTTCAGCCATCAATTTTCGTCAATCGCGGGTGCAGGCCCCGTAACCGGCGCAATTCAGGCCGCCGTGTTCGGCTGGCTTCCCGTTTTGCTTTGGATTTTAATCGGCGGCGTTTTCTTCGGCGCGGTAACGGATTTCGGCGCGCTCTATGCCTCGGTTAAAAATCAGGGCAAATCAATGGGCATGCTGATTGAAAAATATATCGGAAAGCTCGGCAGAAAGCTTTTCACAATCTTTTGCTGGCTGTTTTCACTGCTTATCATAGCTGTTTTTGCCGATATGGTTTCGGGCACATTTAATGCCTTTGACGCCACCACCGGCGCAAAGCTTGCCACGGCGGGCACAAACGGCTCTGCCGGCATGGTTTCGATCATGTTCATGCTTTTTGCCGTTATTTTCGGCCTTATTCAAAAGAAATTCAATTTTTCCGGCTGGAAAGAATTTCTTATCGGTGTTGTTTTCATTATAGTTTCGTTTGCAATCGGCATCAAATGTCCCATCGTTCTCGGTAAGGACGGCTGGAGCTATATCGTTTTTGCGTATATTTTTGTTGCTGCAATCGTGCCGATTTGGCTTATGAAACAGCCCCGTGATTATATGACCACGATTATGTTTGTTTGTATGATTCTCGGTGCGGCGGTCGGCCTTATCATCGGCCACCCCACAATGAATTTGCCTGTTTTCACGGGCTTCACAAATGAAAAGCTCGGCACAATGTTCCCGATTCTTTTCGTAACGGTTGCCTGCGGTGCGGTTTCGGGCTTCCACAGCCTTGTTTCCTCGGGCACTTCGTCCAAAACGATAGCAAATGAAAAGGATATGCTTAAAGTCGGCTACGGCGCAATGATTCTTGAAAGCGTTTTGGCGGTTCTTGCGCTTTGCGTTGCAGGCGCGGCAGCGGCTAAGGACGGCACCCCGGCAGACGGCACTCCGTTCCAAATCTTCAGCCGCGGTGTTGCGGGCTTTTTTGAAAAAATGGGCATGCCTGTTCAGGTTGCAACCGTGTTTATGACGATGTGCGTTTCAGCTCTTGCGCTCACCACGCTTGACGCCGTTGCGCGTATCGGCAAAATGTCGTTCCAGGAAATCTTCAGCGTTGATGATATGGAGCATGCAAAGCCTTGGCGCAAGGTGCTTTGCAATCCTTATTTCGCCACGATTTTCACGCTTCTTTGCGGCTTTGTGCTCACGAAAATCGGCTATGAAAAGGTTTGGCCGCTCTTCGGCTCCGCAAACCAGCTGCTCAGCGCGCTTGTTCTTATCACGCTTTGCGTATTCCTTAAAGTAACGGGCAGAAGCAATAAGATGCTGTTCCCGCCGATGATCATTATGCTTTGCGTAACCTTCACGGCACTTGTTCAGCGTGTTATCGCCCTTGTTAAGGCTATTGCCGCAGGCACGGATATCTTCGGCTCCGCGCTTCAGCTTGTTGTTGCCGTTTTGCTTATTACGCTCGGCCTTATCATTGTTGTTAATTCGTTTAAGAGCTATGTTAAAAGTAAAAAGGGCAGTGAGCTTGCCGAAAATGAAGAAAGCGAAAACGCAAAATCAGTTGAGGCTTAAAGCTTAATTCTTTACTCTGTAATAAAAAGGCGCTTCGATGTATCGCATATCGTGCGAGGCGGGGCGCTTTTTTCTTTTGGCTTTAAGCGGGCAAAAGCCGAATGCGATATGTGATAAGCGGAAACGGAATATCCGGCCGGATTTTAACATAACCCGTGCGGCGATTTCACGCAGTTTGGCGCATTTTGTTGACTGCGGCAAAATTTTGTAATATAATGTTTTAAATTAAAATTTAAAATAAGCGGGGTTAAAAAATGTTTTATCATATTCTCGGCAATGCCGCAGGCTCGGCGAAATATATTGCGTGCGCGTTTTTGGCGGCGTTTGCGATCTGCTTTGTGCTTCTTAAAATCAAATTGCCGTTTTTGCCAAAGGATAAGGGCAGGGCTTTTGCCGTAAACGGAGAAAAATCAAAGGGCAAAATCAGGGGAGTAGGCTTGGTAATGATTGCCGTGTTTGTGCTTTGCTCCGTATTTTTAATGCCGGTTACGCCCGAACTGATATGCTATGATGTTTTGATTTTTATTGAAATGCTCAGCGGTTATTTGGACGATGCTTCCGATAAGCCTTGGTCGGATTACAAAAAAGGCCTTATCGATTTGATTGTGTGCATTTTGATTTCCGTTGTGTTTGTTCTCAATAATTCCACATCGTTTGTTATTTTTAATCACGGCTTCAACGTTCATCCCGCGGTTTTTGCCGTGCTTTCCACAATATTGCTTTGGATCGGTATAAATGTTACCAACTGCTCCGATGGGGTGGACGGGCTTTGCGCTTCACTCGGCACAATATCACTGCTCAGCATTATATTTGTGTTTTCAAAGCAAATTGCGGCACCGTATTCGGTGTTTGGCTTTATTATGATCGGCGTGCTTGCAGCATATCTTTGCTTTAACACAAGCCCCAGCTCTCAGCTTATGGGCGATGCGGGTTCAAGGCCGCTTGGGCTTATTATTGTGATTATGATTTTAAAATCCGGTCATCCGCTTTCATATATTCTGCTTTCCGCCGTTTTGCTTGTGGACGGAATTGCGGGTCTTATTAAAATCTTCTTAAAGCGCTTTTTCAAGATCGAAGTGCTTAAAAATGTTCGTACTCCCATCCATGATGAAATGCGTAAAAATCACGGCTGGTCGGACACACAGGTTGTTTTTGGATTTTCGATTGTTCAGGTGCTTTGCTCCGCTGCCGAGTTTCTTATTTGCAAATAAAATATTTTAATATGATAAAAGCCCTTGAAGCCGTTAAACGCTTCAAGGGCTTTTGCTGTGTGAAATGATTTGTGATTTAAAGCTCGGGCTTATTCTTTGCCGCTCGAATGCTTTTCTCTTAGTATTGCAACATTTTCCTCAACCTGCTTTTTGTGAAGCGGATACCAGAACCAAAGTATAAGCGCAAGAATGATAAAGCTTGCTGCGGGCACAAGTGTTGAAATATCGAAAATGCCCTCTTTAACTTCAGGCATAAATGCCGTTGATTGGTCGTAGCCTATAAGCGAAAGCAGTGCGCCGGTAAGGCCCGCCGAAGCCGCCTGACCGAGCTTGCGGGCAAAGGAATAAAGCGCGTAAACAGAGCCGTCCTCCCTGATGCCGTTTTTGATTTCGGAATAATCGATAACATCCGTGATAAGTGCCCAGGTAACCATGGAGAAAACACCGAGCCCAAACCAGGAAAGAAATTGGAAGGACACATAAACCCAAACATTTTGCGGCCTTACGAAATACAAAATTATGCAAACAACGCCTGCAAGCATATTTGCGATAACGCTCATTTCGGCCTTGCCGATTTTCTTTGCAAGCGGCTTTGCTATAAGTGCCGCCACAAGCATTCCGCCGCCCATAACAACCATTGAAAGGCTTTGTGCTTTTGCATTGCCGTAATAATTGGGGAATACATAGTTTGCCATTTGCTGAATGGTAAGCTGCGAAACCAGCATGAAAACGGAAGCGACTATAATTGAAATAAGCGCTCTGTTTTTAAGTGCGTTTTTGAGCATGTTCCCCACGCTGTTTTGCCTCATTGCGTCGGCAGAAGCTTCGGTTCTAACTCTTTCGGTGGTGAGCGAATAGCAAAGTATATAGCAGATGAATGCCAAAATCGAGCAAACGCCTGCGATTATCGTGAATCTTTTGCCGTTTAAAATATCGTTGCCGTTAACCTTATCATAAATCATAAGCGGCACGCCAGCCATAATGAATGCGCCGGCAAACATTCCGCCCATTGTTCTGAAGGTGGAAAGGGATTGCCTGTCGCCGGGGTCATCGGAAATGGCAGATGCCATTGAGCCGTAGGGAATATTGATTGAAGTGTAGAAAACAGAGCCCCATAAAATATAAGTTATTGTTAAATAAACTATTTTAGCCCATTGGGGCAAGCCCGAAAGCCCACTTTGATACATTAAAAACGAAACGATAACAACAGGCCCGCACATTCTGCGAATCCACGGCTTGAATTTGCCCACGGGGGTCATTTTGCTTCTGTCGCAAATTCGGCCCATGGCAACATCGGTGAATGCGTCAACAAATCTTGCCACCATCATTATGATTCCCACTATATAGCCGTCCACGCCCATAACATCGGTGTAAAATTTCATCAAAAAGCTTGAAGAAAGCAAAAATGTGAAATCGTTGCCGAAATCGCCGAACATGTAGCCAAGCTTATCCCGTATGCCGAAAGGCTTTGTTTTTGAGTTGCTCATGGCATTATCCCTCTCAAATGAATAAAAAATATTTTTGCAAAAGCAAATATTTTATGCAAAAAGCACAAAACTTTTCTTTATTATATCATAAGCGGATATAAATTTCCACGCTTATTTTATATTTATTGTTATTGTGTGAAAAACGGGAATAATTATTCCGTGCAAGAAGGCAAAAAATCCGCGTTGCCTTTTTGGGCGTCGCGGATTGCAGATTTTTTAAAGATTTTATATTGTTTTTATTATGATATTTTCGCCAGGCGCTGTTTAACCTCTCTGTATTTTTTCGGCACATCGCTGCATTCGCAGGCAACACCATTTGTGGTGCCTTTTTCTTTTGCCGTTTCATAAAACCAAATTTTATAGTCAATCGTTTCAAGCGTTTCCTGCAGTTCCTTTATCTGCTGCTCGGTTTCCCGCTTGCGGCGCAAAAACATTTGCAGGCGGGCGTCTATTGTTTCGTCGCCCAGCATTGCCATGTTTATGTATTCCCTGATTTCGGTCAGCTGCATGCCCGTCTTTTTTAAACATTCGATAATGCCGAGCCATTCCATATCCTCGTCCTGAAACATGCGGATTCCGCTTTCCGTTCTCTTAACAAACGGAAGCAAGCCGATTTTATCATAATATCTTAAAGTAGATGTGGGTAAATTCATCATTTTTGCCGTTTCGCCTACCGTGTAATTCATAATGCTTTCAACCCTTTCGCTTTGCGGATAAATTTTAAAAAAACGCTTGACTTAAAGTTTACTTTAACTTGTATAATCTTCGTGTAATAAAAAGTATAAATATTTTTATTAAATTTGTCAATAAAGGAGAAATAAATATGTATCTTGAAAATATCAATTCACCGCAGGATGTTAAAAAGCTTGATTTCGCTCAGCTTGAAGTGCTTGCCGCTGAAATGCGCGAAGCCCTTTTGAAAAGGCTTTCCGTGCACGGAGGCCATTTCGGCCCGAACATGGGATTCGTGGAGGCAACCGTTGCGCTTCATTATGTGTTTGATTCACCCGAGGATAAAATCGTGTTTGATGTTTCGCACCAATGCTATCCGCATAAAATGCTCACCGGCAGAAAGGACGCTTATTTGGATCCCGCAAAATATGATGATGTAACGGGATATACAAATCCGCTTGAGAGCGAGCATGATATGTTTAATATCGGCCACACCTCCACCTCCGTAAGCCTTGCGTGCGGTCTTGCAAAGGGCAGGGAACTTTGCGGCGGCAAGGAAAACATCATTGCCGTTATCGGCGACGGCTCTCTCAGCGGCGGCGAAGCGCTTGAGGGCCTTGATTTTGCGGGCGAGCAAAGCAGCAATATGATTATTCTTGTGAACGACAATGATATGTCCATCGCGGAAAACCACGGCGGCATTTATAAAAATTTGCGCATGCTTCGCGAAAGCAGCGGCAAATGCGAATGCAATCTTTTCCGCTCCATGGGGCTTGATTACAAATTTGAGGCAAACGGAAACGATATTCAAAGCCTTATTAAGCTTTTTGAATCTGTTAAGGATATTGATCATCCCGTTGTTTTGCACATTGTAACGGAAAAGGGCAAAGGCTATGCTCCCGCCGTTAAAAACAAGGAAAATTGGCATTATTGCGCTCCGTTCAACATTGAAACCGGAAAGCCCACGGTTGATTTCGGCGGGGAGAATTACAGCGATATCACGGCTGAATTTTTGCTTGATAAAATGGCAAAGGATAAAAAGGTGGTTGCAATCACCTCCGCAGTACCCACCTCCATGGGCTTTGATAAGGCGGGCAGTCAATTTGTTGATGTCGGCATTGCAGAGGAGCACGCCGTTGCTCTTGCTTCCGGCATTGCCAAAAACGGCGGCAAGCCCGTTTACGGCACTTACAGCACTTTTATTCAGCGCACTTACGATCAAATTGCTCAAGATTTGTGCCTCAACAGCGAGCCGGCAACGATTGTACTTTACGGCGCTTCCGTTTTCGGCATGAACGATGCGGGCCATATCGGCTATTATGATATTCCCATGCTTTCAAATATTTTAAATCTTGTTTACCTTGCGCCCACATGCAAGGAGGAATATCTTGCTATGCTTGATTGGAGCATTGAGCAAAATGAATATCCGGTTGCAATTCGTGTGCCCGAAAACGGCGTTGTCACCACGGGCAGGGAATTTGATAAGGATTACGGCGATTTGAATAAATATCAAATCACCCAAAGCGGCAGCGATGTTGCAATTATTGCACTCGGCTCGTTTTATCGGCTCGGCGAGGAAGCGGCAAAGGAAATCGAAAGCAAAACGGGTAAAAAGCCCACTTTAATTAACCCACGCTTTATCACGGGAACGGATGATGCACTTCTTTCCGATTTGATGAAGGAGCACAGTGTTGTTGTTACTCTTGAGGACGGTGTGCTTGACGGCGGCTTCGGCGAAAAAATCGCAAGATTTTACGGCAGGGACAATGTTAAAGTACTCAATTACGGCCTTAAAAAGGAGTTTGAGGATCGCTATGATCACAATGTCTTGCTTGTCGAAAACAGGCTTACAAAAGAGCAGATTGCCGAAGATGTGTGCGGGCTGCTTGACTGAATAAAAGCATTAAAATTTAAAATCAGATTATTGTATAAAAAGCTGCCGGCACCCGAAAAGGTGCCGG
>OGRH01002008.1_pt1 | contig 11556 bp, 9 predicted proteins | sample 1553461 | NCBI WGS metagenome assembly OGRH01 (sample SAMEA2580092, study PRJEB22360) | human gut metagenome | biome: human gut; feature: human-associated habitat; material: faeces | place: Denmark | collected 2008/2010
CTGCGAGAGCTGTCCCTGTTCTTACTGTTATGTACGCAGGGCTTTATCCTCTCCACGACACTGGATTATTTCGATGAGATGGGACTGTATGCATTCTCCAGCGCCATCAACCTGATCCTGATCGTAACGATCCTGATCTTTAACACTTTGGTAAATAAACTGACCGGGTCCAGCCTGGATGAAGGTATCGGAGGTAAATAACTATGCCGGAAATCAAATTAACACATGTTACAAAACGTTGGGGAAAATTCTATGCGGTAGATGATCTGAGTCTGGATATGGAGGATAATTCCTTTATCACTCTGCTTGGTCCCTCCGGTTGCGGTAAGACCACTACCTTACGTATGATCGCCGGTCTGGAGACCCCTACCAGCGGGCAGATCAAGATCGGAGACCGGGTGGTATTCGATAGTGAAGCGGGGATCAATGTTCCCGCAAATAAGAGAAAAGTCGGATTTCTGTTCCAAAACTACGCACTATGGCCGAATATGACGGTATACCAGAACATCTCCTTCGGACTGGGAAATATCAAGGAAGAACTTCCCGTGATCGATGAGGAAGCCAAAGCTTTAAAAAGCATGATCAAGGCACTGGAGAATCCGGGAGAGCTGGTAAAACTCATTGAGGAATGCAGAGATAAAAAGGGAAAATTAGACCTGGATATGGTCTATCTGAAGCTGATCGATAATTACACCATTTCTATCTATACTGCAAAGGAGCTGTATAATTACAAACTCCATGAGGCAGCAGACAAAGAAAGTGCCGCAAAGCAAAAGAAGCAGGAACTGACTGCAAAATTGGACAGCATCCTGGCAGGTCATAAGGAAAAAAGGGAAGAACTTAACGAGAAATTCGAAGTCGTATCCGGTGGCAAGGTAGTAACCAGGGTCAGAAAATATTCCAAGGAAGAGATTGACCTGGCAGTACGCAGAGTATCCCGTATCGTTAAGATCGGAATGTTCATGAATCGTTATCCTGCAGAACTGTCCGGTGGACAGCAGCAGAGAGTTGCCATTGCCAGAACACTGGCACCGGAACCCCAGGTATTGTTCATGGATGAGCCGCTGTCTAACCTGGACGCGAAACTCCGTCTGGGAATGAGATATGAGTTACAGCGTCTGCATGTGGAGACCGGAAGCACCTTCGTATATGTAACCCATGACCAGATGGAAGCTATGACACTGGCAACGAAGATCTGCCTGATCAACAACGGTGTGTTGCAGCAGTATGAAGCACCGTTGACTGTGTACAGCAGACCCAACAACCTGTTTGTGGCTGATTTCGTAGGAAATCCTTCCATTAATTTTATCGAAGCCAAGGGTGTGCAGAATGAAAACGGCAGCCTGGATGTGACGATCTTAGACGGTAGAAAGACAAAGTTTGTTCCGAAAGAAGATCTGGATCTGCTAAGATGGTTCGCAGAGAGAGATAAGAACGAAGCCGATGAGGCAGCCCGTCACAAAGAGAAAATGCAGGATAAGAAAGCCGTGGAGAAATCCAACAAGGATGAAGTCTTCAAGTATCATATTGCCAGAGTGAACGAAGATGATTATGCACTGCAGGAAGCTCCCGTGATCACCAACGAGGATTTTGTCATCGGTGTACGTCCCGAAGCCCTGCAATTACACGATGGCGCAGGACTGGACGGCGTGATCTACGGTGCCATGCCTACCGGCATGGAATCCACGATCAAGCTTCGTATCGGTGATTTCCTGTTGACCGGCGTAGTCTTTGGCAATACCGCTTACAAGATCGGTCAGGAAGTGAAGTTCGAGATCGGTGGAGAAGATATTCTGTTATTTGACAGAAAAAGCGGCAAACTTATTACAGCCGGCAGACTGCAGGTATAGTCATAAACATAGGTGATTCAACATCTGAAAAAAACGTATCGGAAAATGAGACCAAATGTCTCACTACCGATACGTTTTTGTTGTAATCGAACAAAGATTCGTATATAATGAATATGTCTGCAAAACGAGAACATCAAAGATGCAGTTTTGCGAATGAGGTTCTGCATCGTTACAATCTTTTGCAACAGGTGCTACAGGGTTAATGCGGGAGGCAGCAATATGAAAATCATCCATTGTGCGGATATCCATCTGGATTCCAAAATGAGTGCAAATCTGACCAAAGAAAAAGCGAGAGAACGCAAGACGGAATTGCTGACTACTTTTCAGAATATGGTTACCTACGGGGCAGAGCAGGGCGTGGCGGCGATCATAATCGCAGGAGATCTGTTCGATACGAAAAACGTATCCGCTACCGCCCGGAATGTGGTAAAAGACTTAATTCAGGGACATCCCAAAATAGCTTTTTATTACTTACAGGGGAATCATGACGAAGGAAGCTTTACGTCCGGTCTTTCGGAACTTCCGGAGAATCTTCATCTATTTGGAAACAACTGGATAAGCTATGAACTTTCAGGGACGGAGAATACCTCCGGTAAGGGAGTTGCGGTTACTGGGGTGGAACTGACACCGGAAAACAGTGGAAGCATATATAATACGCTGTCACTGGATGTGGATCAATGCAACATTGTAGTCCTGCATGGGCAGGAATCGGAATACAGTGCGAGAGATAAGGCGGAGATCATTCATCTGACGGCATTGAAAAATAAGGGAATTGATTATCTTGCCCTGGGACACATCCACAGCTATAAAAAAGAGCGTCTGGATGCGAGAGGCGTCTATTGTTATCCCGGCTGTCTGGAGGGCAGAGGGTTTGATGAATGCGGAGAGCATGGATTTGTGATGCTTGACATTGATGAGCTGACAGGTACAATTGACAGTACGTTTATTCCTTTCGCATCCCGAAAGCTCTATACCATCCCGGTGGATATTACCGGTTGTGAATCCACGACGGAAATCATGGAACGGATGAGAGCCGAGACAGCCGGGAAAGGTTACCCGGAGAAAAGTCTGATCAAGTATGAACTGGTCGGGAAAATAGATGTGGAAAGTGAAAAGGATATTGACTTTCTGTTACATCAGTTCAGCCACCTTTTTTATTTTGTGAAGATTAAGGACAGCTCTGAGTATCTGGTGGATTATGCTGCTTTTGCAAAGGATAAGTCCTTAAAGGGAGAGTTTATCCGTACTGTCATGGGCAGAGCGGATCTGCCGGAAGAGGACAAGGCGACAGTGATACATTACGGATTGCAGGCACTGGCCGGAGAGGAGATCCTGGACGCATGAAACTGATCAAATGTCACATTGAGAATTTCGGAAAACTAAGTGACTTTACATATGATTTTACAGATGGCTGCAACACCGTCTGTGAGGGAAACGGCTGGGGAAAAAGCACACTGGCAGCATTCTTACGCGTTATGCTGTTCGGATTCCGGAATGAAGGGAAGAGAGACCCGCTGGAAAATGAGAGGAAGAGATACAGTCCCTGGCAAAAGGGCGTCTACGGCGGAGAACTGCAATTTGAAAGTGAAGGAAAGCAATATTCTGTCCGCAGAACCTTCGGAAGTAAAAGCGCAGAAGATGAATTTCAGCTGACAGATACGAAAACAAATCTTCCATGCAGTGATTTTACACAAAATCTGGGAGAAGAGTTGTTCCGGATCGACGCAGGATCCTTTGAACGAACGATTTTTATCTCACAGAATGACTGCGAGACCTTTGTTACGGACGGCATCAATGCCAAAATCGGGAATCTGGCGGAGAATACGGACGATATCAATAATTTTGAGACAGCGGACAAGCGGTTGAACGATCTGTTAAACAGCATGTCACCCTCTCGTAAGACCGGATCGCTCCGTCAGAGCAAGGACCGCATTACGGAACTGAAGACGCAGATCCGTAACGGGCAGGAGATACAGAATACGATGGAAAGTATTGATACCCGGAAAAAGGCAGCAATCGAGGAGAGAGAAAAGCTTTCTGCGGAACTGACAGAACTGCAGGAGAGACAAAAGGAACTGGGAATTTATAAGGATCAACAGGCGAAAAAAGAGAAGTACCTGGATCTGCGTGCAAAAATGGCACAGAGACAGCAGACTTTAAAAGAAGCGGAAAGCTATTTTAACGGCGTGATACCAAAAGGGGAAGAATTACGCGAAAAAACAGCCATCTGCAATCAGGGGATTTCTGTCCGCAAGGCAATGGAAATCTATTGCCTGACAGTGGAAGAACAGGCGCAGTGTAAAGATAATTTCCCCATGGTGGACAATGCCCGGCTGGAAGAAAAATATGCTGAGGCACAAGAACTTGAGAGCCTGGAAAGTACGATAAGAAAAAATGCCCTGTCAGGGGAAGAGAGCAGACGGTTAGAGGAGCTTTCCGGATATTTTGCGGAAGGAATGCCACAGGAGGCGGAGATCGACAGTGTAAAAAATGCCTGGACGAACCGCAATGAAGGAAAAAGTCTTCTGCAGGCGAAAGAAATACAGCGGAAAACCCTGCAATCCATACAGGCACAGGAAGATGCCAGATGCTTACGGGAGCAGGAAGAAGCAGGTAAAAGGAAAAAAATACTATTGCTTTTTGGCATTCTTTTATCGCTTGGCGGTTTTGCTGTGATCCTGTTGGGACAGGGAGTGATCGGAGGAGTCCTGATCGTACTGGGAATTGCAGCTGTGGCAGCGGCACTGTTGTTTACAGCAGGCAGATCCAAAGTCCAAACGGGAGAAAATACAGAGCTTTCCTATTTGGAACAGGAAATGGAAGAACTTGAGGCACAGGTCCGCATAGAGGAAGAACAGATTGATGATTTCTGCACTCGTTGGGGACTTCGGGAAGGACTGGAACTGACCTCCTGGCTTGTGGAACTGCAGAATAAGAGAAAGGATTACGAGGCACTTTTGGAGCGGCAGAAGCAGGACGGATCGGATGAAAAGACTGCGAGAATTGCCGCACTGCAGAAAGATTTACAGCAGTTTTTTGCAGAATACGGAGAAGTACCGGAAACACAAAATTATCTTGCGGCATTGCATGAACTGGCGGGAAAGTGCAGACAGAGACAGCTTTTACTGGAAAAACAAAAGAAATATTTACAGCAAAAACAGAAATACGAAGCGCTGGAAGAACAGGTAAAAGACTATTTTGTGTCGTTGCAGCTGATTCCGGAGGAGCACCCGGAAGAACAGCTGGCTGAACTGGAAAGTCATAGAAAGGATTATGAGAAGGAGTTACAAGAATATCGGAGAATCGAGCAGGAGATAAGAGCGTTTGAAGTGAAAGAGGACATTCCGGCACTTCTGGCACTGAAGGTCCCGGAGGGAGAGGAATCCCTGGAAAGTCTGGCAGATGAAATGCAGGTCCTTTCGGAGCGTATGGAAGAACGTTTTCAGACCATTGACAGCTATCAGAAACAACTTTCCGACTTACAGGAATCCTGGGATAATGTGGAAAATATGCAGGAAGAGCTGGAAGCGTTGCAGGAGAAGACAGAGGAAGGACTCAAACAATATGAATTGCTTGGAATGACAAAAAATCTGTTGGAACAGGCAAAGAGTTCGTTCACTGCGAAATATACAGAACCTGTCATGCAGGGGTTCCGGAAATATTACAGAATTCTCACGGGAACGGAATGCGAAAATTATCAGATGGATGCCAATACCAGATTACAGGTGATTGAAGGAAATATGCCCAGAGACATCGGATACCTGAGTCTGGGCAACCGTGACCTGATCGGTATCTGTATGAGACTTGCTTTGGTGGAAGCCATGTATGAGGAACAGAAGCCGTTTTTGATTCTGGATGACCCTTTTGTGAATCTGGATGAGAACCGGACCAAGGGAGCAATGCGGTTCCTTACAGAGATCGCGAAAGAGTATCAGGTGATTTATTTTACCTGCCATGGCAGCAGGGAATAAGGGAAGGCTGTAGTTTATATTTGTAGAATCAACCGATTCTGAGAAATCAGACGGTAGAGATAAGAGATATACATAGACTACAAAGGAGAAAGGGGTACTTGTATATGGGAAGAGGTAAAACAGGAAACTTTTGGAAGGCAGCGGCAATTCTTCTGGGGTGTGCATTACTGACAGGCTGCGGAAATACCGGAGAAGTGGACGATTATGCTACAAACATCGGATATGAGGCAAGAGGTGGCAATGGGACTACGCAGGTGGTGCAGTCGGAAAGCGGCAGCAGCGCAACAACACAGACTGCAGGGATTCCAAAGGAGGAGATCAAGGTAGGAGTATTGCATCTGTCGGATCCGGCGGAGGGCAGCGGTTATACATATACGCATGATCTGGGAATTCAGGGAATGCAGCAGAATCTGGGATTATCAGATGATCAGATCATCCGCAAGATTAATGTCAATGACAGTGATACGCAGGAGACCAGACAGGCAATTCAGGAATGTATTGATGAAGGCTGTAATATCATCTTCACTACCAGCTGGGGATATATGGAAACTACAGCGGAAATGGCGGAAGAATATCCGGACGTGTACTTCTCCCATGGCACCGGCTACCTGAGCAACGGTAAAAATTTCAACAACTATTTCGGTAGAATTTATCAGGCGAGATATTTGAGCGGTATCGTGGCGGGAATGAATACTTCTTCCAATAAAATCGGGTATGTGGCAGCTATGGATTCTTCCAATTCGGAGGTGACAGGTGGAATTGATGCATTTGCGATCGGCGTTGCAGCTGTTAACCCGGAGGCAAAGATCTATGTGGCAGTCACAAACAGCTGGGATGATCCGGATAAGGAAAAAGCAGCATCGGAACAGCTGTTGGATATGGGCTGTGATGTGATGGCACAGCATTGTGATACGCCGTATCCGCAGACACTCGCACAGGAACGTGGTGTATATGGTATCGGCTATAACTCAGATATGAGCAAGGAAACACCGGATGCCTGTCTGACGAGTGTTATCTGGAACTGGAGTGCATACTATACTTCGGCAGTTAAGAGTATTATCAATGGAACCTGGGATGGATCAAACTATTATGGAGGTATGGCAGAGGGGCTGGTACAGCTGACGAATCTGGCATCTTTTGCGGCAGAGGGTACGCAGGAGAAGGTGGATGAAGCGACTGCAGAAATTTTAAGTGGCAGCAATAATGTTTTTGACGGAGTGATGGAGACAAATACAGGGGAGACGGTTGGAACAGAGAATGGAACCTTAGATGATGCAACGATTACCGGCGGCATTGACTGGTATTATAAAAACGTTGTGATTGTGGACTAGGGGGAGAATGAGATGATGAAATTGACGATTCGAAAAAAAGTTTTATTCTGTTCTTTGATACCGCTGCTTCTGTTAGGAGGAATTATCCTTCTGATCGCGTCCACGATCGTAAAGGGTGCAATTATCGATCAGGTGGAAAATTCATTAAAAGGAACTGCAATCGCGACGCAGGCAGCTTATGACCAGAATGCAGGTACCTATTTGCAGACGGAAAATGGTGATATCTGGAAAGGAAGTTATAACATTTCACAGTCAGAGAATCTGGTGGATACCATCAAACAGGAGTCTGGGATGGATGTGACATTTTTCTATGGATCACAGAGAATCATGACTTCTGCAGTCGACAAAAATGGTGACAGGATTCTGGGAAGTCCGGCGGGTGACAAGGTTGTTGAAAAGGTATTAAATGGTGGTGAGGAATATTTCAGTGATAATGTATCCATGGATGGCATCATATATTATGGCTATTATGTTCCGGTATACCAGAAAGGTGATAATACAACTCCGATTGGAATGGTGTTTGCCGGAGCAGAAAAGCAGGAAATCTCCCATAGTGTGATACAGATCATTAATACGATCGTAGCCATCGTGCTTGTGGTACTTGTTATCTGTATCATTATCGTGGAGATCAGTGCAACCTCGATCACACGTGCATTAAAGAAAGGAATTGCAAATGTGCAGGAAGTGTCTGCCGGTCATCTTGACGTAGAGTTTGACAAGAAGATCTTAGGGCGGAAAGATGAAGTCGGAGATCTGACCAAAGCGATACAGCATTTACAGAAAGAACTGCAAAAGATCATTAAGGGAATCAAGGAAAGTACCGATATGCTGATGGAAGCATCCAATACTTTAGAGGATACATCCCATCAGACTTACGATGGAATGCGTGAGGTGGAGGCAACGGTAGATTCTATTACAACCGGGGCAAATTTACAGGCAGAGGATGCAAAAAAAGCTTCTGACAATGTAAAATATATGGGAAATCTGATCATTGAGACCGGCAGGGCAGCAGATGAACTGAATGAAAGTGCAGATCAGATGAAACAGTCCAGTGATGCGGCTGTTGTTACGATCGATGAACTAAAACGAATCAGCGAAGAAGTAAAGGCAGCTGTTGCAACGATCGCGGAACAGACGAAACAGACAAATATTTCAGCACAGAGTATTCAGAAGGCATCGCAGTTTATTTCTGAAATTGCATCCCAGACGAATCTTCTTTCTTTAAATGCCAGCATTGAAGCCGCACGTGCAGGTGAGGCGGGAAAGGGTTTTGCGGTTGTGGCATCTGAGATACAGAAGCTTGCAGAACAGTCTGATACGGCGAGTGGCAATATCGGCGAAATCGTAAATACACTGATCGGAAACTCCCAGCGTGTGGTTGAGACAATGGGCAAGACACAGGAGATCATTGAAAAACAGAATATGCATATCGAGAGTACGGAGCAGATGGTAAATGGTGTTATGGGTGAGATCGACGCATCTATTGAACGAATTCGCCAGATTGAAACACGTACAAAGAAATTAGAGAGTGCAAGAACAGAGATCATAGATGTCATTGATTCTTTGTCAGAGATTGCACAGCAGAATGTGGAAGGAACCACGCAGACAAGTTCATCCATCACAGAGATTACGGACAGTTTTCAGAATATCAAGGATTCTACCGAAAATCTGCGTAATATGGCGGATATGCTTGCACACAATATCAGACATTTTGATATATGATAAAAATATGCCTTAAGCTGCAGAATATGGAGACAAAACAGATGGAAGTGCTTGCTGTTTTTGACGAGAAGAATTATGACGACACAACAAAAGTATATGAAAAATATAATGTGCGTGGTGTAATTTTCCGGGATGGAAAGATTGCCATGCAGTGCAGTACGGATGGCGGGCGGCGGGATGGAAAAGGGCGAGAGTTTTTTAGAAACCCTTGTGCGTGAGATCCGTGAAGAGACAGGGCTTACCGTTTTAAAAGAGTCTGTGTGTGAACTAGGGGAGATCCTTGAGATGCGCCGCGATATATTTGATCCGTCCTGTAAATATATCTGTCATTCTTACTTTTATTACTGTAAGGTAGGGGAAAAACAGGAGAAACTTCATCTGACACCCAGTGAAGTGGCAAAGGGGGATTATCTTAAGTGGGAGCAGCCGGAGACTGTATACAATACCAATATACGCATAGAAAAGGATCCGTGGATCATTCGTGACACTGCATTTGTGAAGATGATTCTGGATGGAAAAGTAAAATTGCCGGAATAAAAAGGCAAAGAAGAAATCCGGTACATAAAATAATAGAATGTCCGCGGAGCGCGCATTCTATTATTTTTTTGTGGAAGAACGACAAAAAATATGTTATACTTAACAATATGTATTGCAGAAAAACTGATCTGATATGCAATAGATAAAGGCACAGATAAATGACGGAGGATGGCGCATATGAATGAAAATTATGTAACACTTACCATTGGAAAACAGAAAAATATTGCACTGATCGCGCATGATAATAAAAAAGCAGAGCTGATCGCATGGTGCGAAACAAATAAAGAGATCCTGAAAAATCATTTCCTTTGTGGAACAGGGACCACGGCACGTATGATTACAGACCAGACCGGACTTCCGGTTCGTGGATATAACAGCGGCCCTCTTGGTGGAGACCAGCAGATCGGTGCAAAGATCGTTGAGGGAAAAGTAGACTTTGTCATTTTCTTTTCTGATCCATTGACTGCACAGCCTCATGATCCTGATGTAAAGGCACTGCTTCGTATTGCACAGGTATATGATATCCCGATCGCAAACAATAAGGCATCGGCAGACTTTATGATCAGATCTGAATATATGAATGAAGAGTATGAGCATGAGGTGATCAACTTCAAAGAAAACATCAAAAAACGCTCAGAGACATTATAAGGGGGAACATTTTTCATGAGCAAAGTAGCAATCGTATCAGACAGCAACAGCGGAATCACGCAGAGTATGGCAAAGGAACTTGGAGTTACCGTGATGCCGATGCCTTTTTTTGTGGGAGACAAGACACTGTATGAAGATATCGATCTGTCACAGGAAGAGTTTTACCAGATGCTTTCCGAGAAGACAGACATCCATACATCCATGCCGCTTGTAGGAAATGTGACAGATACCTGGGATGAATTGTTAAAAGAGTACGATGAGATCGTACATATCCCAATGTCGTCCGGACTTAGTGGTTCCTGTGAGACAGCCATGATGCTTTCCCAGGATTATGATGGAAAGGTGCAGGTGGTGAACAATCAGAGAATTTCTGTTACACAGCGCCAGTCTGTTTTAGATGCACTTGCGCTTGCAAAACAGGGAAGAACTGCATCTGAGATCAAGACAATTTTAGAGCGTGATAAATTTGAATCATCGATTTACATTATGGTGGACACGCTGTATTATCTGAAAAAAGGCGGCAGGATCACACCAGCTGCTGCCGCGCTTGGAACACTGTTAAAATTAAAACCGGTGCTTCAGATTCAGGGTGAAAAATTAGATGCATTTGCCAAGGCAAGAACGGTAAAACAGGCAAAGAAAATGATGGTCGATGCCATGCGCAATGACTTTGACCATCGTTTCAATGATCCGGAAGGAAAGAATATATATCTGGAGATGGCTTATACACATAATCTGGAAGATGCGGAAGCGTTCAAAAAAGAGGTCGAGGCAGAATTCCCGGGTATGGAGATTGTGCTGAATCCGTTATCCTTAAGTGTATCCTGTCACATTGGACCGGGAGCGTTAGCAGTTGCATGTTCCAAAAAGATTCCGGAATTATTAGAGTAGAGACTTAAGAATTCACAAAACCATACGATATATATAATAGTACATTGGATGTAAGAGAAAAATGACCAGGACGGCATATGATTTGAGAGAGAAAAGAATCATATGTCGTCCTTTTGGCATTGATAAAAGAAAATCAGATTTAAAGTGCATATCGGAAATACATCATATTGTAAAAACAGCAGAGTTTGACATGGGTGTGGAGGAGAGTTATGAGTATGGCAAATGTAACAAAGACAACCAGAATACAGGCAATTGCAGAGTTGCAGAAACGAAAAACAGAAATCCAGAATCGGTTACAGAACGGACAATCGCAGGATTCTACAACAATTGGCGGCAATTCTTTTACGGAGGATGAATGGAAAAAAATCATTCAGAAAATGGATGAATATCTGACCGAGGTAAAGCAGGAGCAGAAAGAGCGGTTTGAAAAACGCGATAAGGAAAAGGAAATCCAGCAGTTTTATGAGAAAATGAAAATGGCAGAGCAGTATAAAAAGCCACAGGCGGAGAAATTAACCATACAGAAGCATTTAGATGGTGAGGACATTGCTCCATACTCTTATCTGGCGGAGGATGGAGTGATCACTTATAATGGCGTGTCATTTT
>OGRH01002012.1_pt1 | contig 11537 bp, 8 predicted proteins | sample 1553461 | NCBI WGS metagenome assembly OGRH01 (sample SAMEA2580092, study PRJEB22360) | human gut metagenome | biome: human gut; feature: human-associated habitat; material: faeces | place: Denmark | collected 2008/2010
TATGGCACACCATGTATTCGAGTTTCAATCCACACACCCACGCAGGGTGTGACTGATAGGTTTTATTAAACCGCACGAGATACAGCGGTTTCAATCCACACACCCACGCAGGGTGTGACTTTGGTGATGTGTTATGGCACACCATGTATTCGAGTTTCAATCCACACACCCACGCAGGGTGTGACTGATAGGTTTTATTAAACCGCACGAGATACAGCGGTTTCAATCCACACACCCACGCAGGGTGTGACTTTGGTGATGTGTTATGGCACACCATGTATTCGAGTTTCAATCCACACACCCACGCAGGGTGTGACTGTATATACAACTGTGCTTGTGGCTATGGATACGTTTCAATCCACACACCCACGCAGGGTGTGACGGAGCTAGTCAAACGGATTCCAAGTGTAAAACAGTTTCAATCCACACACCCACGCAGGGTGTGACCATCGGATACGGTAGAGCTGCATTCTTCGTATAAGTTTCAATCCACACACCCACGCAGGGTGTGACTCTATATCTAATAACATATTATAAATCAGCAAATTTAATCCACTGTTATGCGAATCATCATTATTATTCAACTTCATAACGAAGAAATACTTTACAAATAATTTAATCTACTGATTATTAACACATGCGAAGATACTACTTTTTTTGTAACACACCACATTCGCATTATATTATAAGAGCCTCCTCAAGTTTATACGCCGTTTCAACACCTATTACTTCCACCCTCTTATTCTCATTTTTACTAAGAATATAAAAACGAACACTATCAAGAGACATATCAATAATATCCCTAACTCTCCCTTTTAGAAGAGAATATTGCGCTTCCGTCACTACACACTCAAAGACTGAGTTCTGCACCCTCTGTCCATAATCCAGACAAGCCTTGGCCACACATCGTAAACGGCGAGCCCCCTCTTTGCTTGTAGTATCCACATCGTAAGTCACAAGAATGTACATAATTAAAAATCATTTTATAAGAAATACCGGATAATCGTCAATATCCTGCCTGATATACCTTGCCATTAACATAGCCTGCACATAAGGCAGAAGCCCTATTTCAACTTTTTCATTAAGATAAGGATGAATTATCACTTCCCTTTTCCTTGCCTGCCATGCAGTAATAAAAGTCTTTTTCCCTTTATCTGTCATAACAACCCCATTATCACCTTGGAACAAGAAGTCTTTTACTGAAATCTGTCTTTTATTAATCAACGACAAAATAAAACGGTCGCCAAGGTAAGCACGTAACTCTTCCATCATATCTAAGGCCAACGATGTGCGCCCCGGACGGAGTGTATGGAGAAACCCGACGTATGGATCAAGGCCAACAGTTTCGAGAGCGGCCGCAACATCATTGGCTATCAACGTATATGCAAAAGACAACATGGCATTCACCGCATCCTTGGGAGGACGACGATTGCGACCATGAAATGGGAAATCAGTCTTCTGATTAAGTATCAAGATTGGCAATACCTCAAAATAGGCATTCGAAGCCATCCCCTCATAACCAATTAATTCCGTCTTATCTTGAGCCTTCAAAGCATCACGCTTGGCACGTTCCAATACTTGCACCGCCCTATTAATGTCTTCATTCTCACCATAATCACGAATATATCTCCTCAATATATTGCGATAGTTTTGAATCTTACCACCAATCATCAACCTAACCACATGCAACGACCAAGATGCATCGTCCGACAATTGGTACTGCTTTTTGCGTAACAGAACATTCCCTTTCGTAGCACCTTGAACCCTGCTGATAAATCTGCCTTGTGGAGAAAGAAATGTGAGTGATATACCATTGTCACTACACAATTTCATCACACCGGGACTTGCGCCCATATATCCGAACGTAACGATGCCCTCTATATTTATGACAGGAATACGAAACACCTCCTCCTGCTGAACAGATATAACGACATTCAGCCCATCCTTACTAAGATACGCTTCCGGTGTCGTCACATACAAAGTATTCAATAGTTTTCTCATAGGTACAGATTTTTAGTAAGGTAATTATCTACCGAAGTACAATTATTTACCATTTCCGGCATGCAGATATCTTTCAGCGAGCACTTGTCACAATGTTTCCCATATTCAGCCTTCGGGATAACCGCTTTACTAAATATATCGTGCATATCCCGGGCACATTGTCTGACTATATTTCGCAGCTCCTCCGTTATATCCACATTAACCCGATGGCGAAGCTCCCCATAAAAGAAAGAGCCGTATGGTATATGGATAGCATACATTTCTTCTATACACATGATTTGTGCTGCCAACTGCACTTCATCCACTTCGTTTCTTTTCGGTTTGCCATGCTTATACTCCACAGCAACCGGTTGCCATCGCCCCGGATAGTTGGGATGCAAAATCGTATTTTCAAAAGATGAGGAAGGAAGTAACTCTATGGCATCAGAGATTCCATAGAGTCCAAGTTCACGCGAAGCGATATTCACCGCACGTAATGTTATCTGGTCACCACACTTTTGTCTATAAAACGGATCATCTACATGCTTGTGCAGAATCTGTCCTTCGATGGTGAGACGATTATCGTTCCATTGCTGCTCAATGTGTATCAAAGCCCATTGCCGGGGACAGCACCTAAAGTGCTGAATCCCCGACAACATAAGCATATCGTCTTCATTGTACATACGATGGAATTATATCAGTTCCTCAATAGTTACATTTGATGGAGCATTCTCCTTATCTATAGTAACTGAATAGTCGATGAATGAGCGTGGTGCTCCATCGCAGACTTTCTCCACTTTTACCAATTCAAACAACTTGTTGGCGGGAGCATTACCCAATATGGAGTCATGCTTGAAGACTATCAGTTTTTGAGCACTCATCAATCCACGTGCCGCCGAACGATCCACATCGAACATGTTCTTTAAAGCTTCCCAAAATAGTTCAAGGTCTTCTTCAGAAAATCCTGTCTGTTGTGCCAAGTTGGCGGAGATGAAGCCGTGACAGACATAGAGGCCATAAGGAATGGTGGCTTTACGTCCCATTGTACGATTGCCACCATCTTGTTTTTCCGCTTCTTTCTCTGTTGCTACTGCCATACGAGTTATAGAATGTTCCGCTACAGCAATTGGATCTATAGAACGAGCAAAGGTGAACTGGATAGGGCCACGAACTTGACCCGCATTTTTACCTGTTGACATAACTGCACCAAATGTTCTGATATCGAAGTAATTATTACACATAAAACGACGTGCTGCTTCTATTTTGTCCTTTGCATTTTTTACTTCTGAATCATCATGTGCATTATCAATCAAAGTATTCAGGACTGCCTTCTCTTTGATAAATATATCAAAGCCATTCACAAGCCCTTTTGCTATTTGTACATAATTACGAACCTTGCGTTTCAAGCAGACATCCGTAACAAGTCCCATACCTGTTTCGGCATCCACACGTGGTAGATTACCCGCATCCGGATCACCATTTGGGTTACCATCTTTTACATCAAATATGTAAACGAAATCAATTCTATTCTTTAGTTCTGACATAACTTTATATTTTTAAAATTATTATTCCATTTCTTTATTTTCCTTACTCATAAAAAGGTCTTGACGTTGGTGATAATATCCCACAAAGAACCGTCCTTGATCTTGCAGGTTAAGATGTGGAGGAAATCCTTTTGCATCAAGTTTGGATATAATTTCCTGTTTCAGCTTCTCATAGAACACTTGTCCACCCGGATTCAACTTCTCTATATGATGAGTAGAAAGATTGAGCACCGTGGCAAAAACCATGGAAGGAGTTGCTGATGCAGCATTCATATAGCGTTCTCGAATGGAATGAATACCATTGGCATCCTCCTGTATCTTGTCAAGTACGGCAAACAGCCTTCCACAAAGATACCCTTGATTTTGATTTTCTTTGTCTAACATAATATCTAATTTTTTATGGTTGTTATTTTCGTTTAGTCTGTTGAGATATGCCTTGATGATAGCAGCACGCACTATATTGACGGATTGTTCTGCACGTATGCGACGAATACATGCTTGAAAGAGAGAAGCCGGATACGGCAACCCTTGAAATATGCTTCTCACCACAGCATCAGGAAGATTGGGAGTCGCATCACTTGACTTTCCTCCAAGAGTAACATTTCCAAGAATGGAATGCAGTCCCACGTACGGCTTCTTATCTTTGCGAGTGTCAACCATCTCCATATCCGTAAAATGTTTACTTATCAAACCTGCAAATTCACGCAAAGGCATCTCATTCCAATATACTACCGCAATTCTTGCCGAATTGGGAGCCAAACCCAAAATGAAGAATTTGTCATCATCGTTTGCCGATAATTTTCCGTTATAGATAGACTGGAAAGTATCATATACTAACTTTATGCGCCTGTTTGAGTCGTCATTTTCTTCTTCAATCTGCCCCAACAAAGAAAATAGACTATTTTCGGACTCTTTTGAAGCCTCGCTATTGGAGGAAGCCCAGAAAAGATAAGTACGTGAGCCCACCATAAACTTATTGTGAGAATCCGAACGCAGCAAATGATTCAATGCGGTTGTATATGCAAATTCAGCTTCTTCTGATATTGGAGCATTGTATCCTTTAGATTTCCCATACGAATCATACCCGGAATTAACTTGAAATGCAACTAGTTTAGCTGTTTCTTGGCTTCCAAGTATCTTTGTAGCAGTTGTAATCTCTACAACTTTTGAATATCTCCCTGTTATCAAACAAAGATTTCCTGCCACGCCATGATTCTCGTCAAACAAATTTATCAATTCCCTTTTCGAAGCCACTATTTTCGTATCCCCTTCTATAAGGAAAGAAAAGGTAGAATATTTCTTATTAAGATTTTTGGCTATATCATCCCATAAAGAATCTTTCTGCATAGCCCCAACTATAAAAGAATGGTCTTGCTGATAAAATGCATAAACAGCTTTTATGTCCTCATTATCCGGAAAAGCATCATATATATCTTTTACTTTCGCCTTAAATACTTCAAAGTACTTACGTATCTTTTCCATATCCCCCTTATCGGAATAACCAAATACATATTTACAATTGTCATACAAATAGTTTGCAACAGGGGCACTTGACCGGCTAACACTTTTCTTAACAAGAAACTGCTGTGCCGACTTCTTATCTATGCGCCTGTCTTCAAAGCGCAGAAATTTTCCACATCTATCAATAACAATAATAAATCCAATCTCTTTGTATTCTAAACCAAAAGGGGCCACATCATCTCCACTTCGATGATAGTAATCATATAATGCTTTCAGTATCATCTCAACACCTCCTCACTATCTTTATCCGGTACAACAATCACTCCCTTTTTCATTTGGGCTCTATAAAACATAGCATTCGGTTTTTGTGGATTTTCCTCAAAGTCCATATCATAAAGCATAATGCCGAAATCCCTGTCTTCGGCTAAGGGATAATCAAGATTATCAGTACTTTCAATATACTTCCAGTTTGCAGAAAACTCACGACATCCGAGATAGGGCTGCGTAAAACATTGCCCTTGTGATGCCCTGCGTTCGAACATCTGATAATACTTCATAGGATTCTCGTCGGCACTTGGCTGATGCTTGGCAAAAGCCTCTTTCGGACGGTCTTTTACCGGAATAAATACTAACTTAGCATAAATTCGGTAACGCACATCCAGCAGAAGCAACGTGTTCTTCTGCTGGCGTGTCTTTCCATCATCTATATAAATTGGTTTCATGCTGGAATTTACCACCGCTCCAACTTCATTCCGTCTAATGGTAGCCCATTTAATAGGCCTGAATACCTCAATCTTGGTTATCTGCCAACGCATGGCATAACGTTTAAACAGTATCGCTTCAAAGATGGCGCGTGCCGCCGATGGCGTAATGACATCATAACTTACACGCTCTACTTTCAACTCCGGACGAGTGAAACAAGCCCAATCGCCCCACACCTCCAGACAATATTCTTTATCTGTATATTCCATATCATTCATCGTTTTCCTTGTTTTCCAATAAATCTTCCGGCTTCTGACCTTCAAAAAACCTTTTTGCCGACAAGGGAGTTACCACTTCACGACCGGTTTTTTGCTCCAACTGTTCGCGTGCCACACGAGCCACATCACCACCGTCAGCCGCACACTGCATATTTTCACCCAATGTCTGAGGATTTTTAGCTTTAGTAATACTTGTCGTAGAGAGTTCGGCCAGCATATTAAGAACCAATTCTTCATTGGTCATATTGTCCCGGAGATTTTCTTTCTTCAAGCCCTTGAACTGTTTGTACTCCTTTGCCGACTTTCCGGTCCATTGCTGATAGATAATGTCTGTAAGAGTAGCATATTGAACACCTTCCTCTACATTATGTAGTTTCCATTGATCTGTAAGATCTTTACGGATTTCAATGCTCTTCAAGCGTTGGTTTATCCAGTTGTCAGAGTAACCAAGTCGCTTGTAGTCCATCATAGCTTGCTCAATACTCAACTCAGGGTCTTGCATCTGATCAAGACGTTCGGATGCTACATGTGCCATCCATTGCTTGAACGGTTCTGCCTTGGGAGATGGGATAGACTGAATGATACGTAGTAGTTGTTCTGTATCAGCCACATCTGTAAGTCGCATCTTACCGTCTGTGGCTTTCATTTTCAAACCGTGACAATTTGTCACGGTTTCATTTCCCTCTTCTTTAAGTCTTTGCTTTAACTTACGCCAATAAGCAGTTGCATCAACACTGTCTGTTAAAACTGACACCACATCAACTATCGAAAAATACCATTTTTCCTTTTCATCATCCCACACGGTGCGGACTTTACGTTCTTCAAACAATTTCAATGTTTCTTTCTTTGTCATATCCGTTTCTTTATATCATTAATACTTCCTCCAGCCAATGGTTATCAAGGCTGAGACCTGTGGTTTTATTATACTGAGACCTGTCTGCCAATACATATATTCCTTCCAATATTTCTTCGACAAGCCCATAGCCTTTCAGTTGCTTAAAATCATAGGAACGGATGCCTACAGTAAATTTCGCCAATTGCTTCACCAACGAGTAGGTACACCCCGATTCTTTCAACTGCTCTATAAGTTCCATGCTGTTTTCCCAATTTACGATAACATTTATACTTGTATCATCAATCAGGCGAAATTCTTTTGATGCAGTTTCAAAACATAGCTCAGTAGGTTTGTAGAGCCAGTGCTTTATATCCTTTTCATCAAATGTTTGTTTTCTGCTATACAATTGACAAAAATAGGCTTTCATGGTAGAAGGAGCAAACCAATCACTATCTTCCGGCAAATTCAACCGAGCATTGTTGGAGTCAGCCATTGAACCGAAGAGCTTTCGCTTCTCTGCCGCCAGACTGAACACAAATGTATGTCCCATGGCACTTCGTCCTTCCCGATTGCACCGTCCCGCTGCTTGCAATACAGAATCGAGTCCTGCTTCTTGACGGAACACAACCGGAAAGTCTATATCCACACCGGCCTCCACAAGCTGGGTTGCAATGACCCTGACAATCGGCTGCGACTCATCCTTCAATAAAGTTTTTATTTTACCAATAGTTTCGTGTAAGTGGGCAGGGCACATCATTCTAGACAAATGCAATTTCACTCCGTCATTGGGCAAACGGTCATACAGCTCTTTGGCATCTTTACGAGTGTTCACTATGCACAACACCTTATTATATTCAGACACCTTTGCAGCTATCTCATCGTATGTTTTTCCTGTATCATCGATTGACAACTTCACACGGCGAAGCTGGTCATGCAAAGCAAATTCTTCCGGAATAATTTCCTTGATATGTTCTATTCCCTTAAAATCAGCTTTAGGATTTGTTCCTTCTATCAGACCACTCAGTACCGGCTGGCTTGCCGTGGTAAACAATACCGAAACCCCGAACATTTCCTGATACGCTTCCAGCGCATCGACTATCGGCCGCAAGAAGCCGGTTGGCAACATCTGAACCTCATCCAAAACAAGAATTGAATTTGCCATGTTGTGCAGTTTGCGGCAATCAGATGTTTTATTGCTAAACATAGATTCAAAAAGCTGTACATTGGTAGTGACAATAATGGGATAGTCCCAATTCTCTGTAGCCAATTTTGCTTTTTCCCTATTTTCCTCGTCCTTAATATCATCGGGGTCGAAATTACTATGATGCTCCAATACATTTTCTTCACCAAAGATTTCCTTCAAAAGCCCTGCCGTTTGCACAATGATACTGGTATATGGGATGGCGATGATGATACGATTCATTGAATGGCTTACAGCATGCTTCATGGCCCATAACAAAGAAGAAAGTGTTTTACCGCCTCCCGTCGGAACTGTAAGACTATAAAATCCTTTTTCGCTTGAAGAAGTTCTACTGCATTGTTCTTTCACTTGCTGGCGGATGCGGTTCACTTTCGTATCGGCTGCATTCGATTGCAGTTTTTGCATATATGCCTCCAGCTGTGGAAGCAAATCGGCAAGCGTAGCCGAATTTCCCCGCTTCCGCCATGACTCTACATCCATAAACCGTTCTGTATCGAGCCGGTCGGCATCTACAAGACAGGAAAAAAGCATACGGGAAAGGTGATGAAAGTGTTTCCATTCAACCTTTGATTTAGAAAAAGGTGAATCAATAAATTCTTGGAATAATAAAGGTTTGTTTATGCTAATGTCACCCTCGTTTATTTCTTTGGACAATAGCCTCTCTTTCAATATGTTTTCCACATCCCCGAAATCATGTAACCCTGTGTGATGAGAAATAATTTGGTTTACAAGAAGCTGGGAAACATCCTTTCCCATAAGTTCTTTTGCCAATATTCCACCCACAAAAGCATGGGTATGATCATCATAGCGCTTCTTGTCACTCGTAGGCAAACCATTCATCTTGCGTATGTATTGCTGGAATGCCGCCCGTTCCTTTCCTTTGTCATGAAGTAGGCCGAGCGCACGCCCCCAAGAAGGAAGTCCGAACTGCCCGGCGAAGGATGCCGCCATATCAGCAACCCCCTTTTGATGTTCATCATTGGTTTGTATCATCCATTGACCATTATCCCTATTTTGATACAAATGGGATATCAACTGATTTTCCTCTATCATCTGATTAAATTTATAAGGCTAGCATTCCACAAATATAGTGAATAATATCAGACTCTCGCAAAAGAAAATCATATTTCAAGTCAGCTCCATCAGTTTTCATCCTTAAAACAAGAAATACAACCAACAACGACAAGAACAGGCATTCCGCTTTGTCGCCTCTACGCGGAAAAAAGAGAACAAACCATTTCGGCGGGATACAAAAATTTCCGTCACTACATCTCTTTTAGAATCAGTAAGATGTAGTGACGGAAGAAAAAACAATCTGATTATCCACATAGGTAATCCAGCATTTATATTTCAATACAAATAACGTATAAAGCAAACGTTATCGGGCATTCCCATGTGATGCAATCATCCATCAATGAAGCTTTTATGGTATGATTGCAGATAATTAGTAAACATCAAGCTTTCACCACCGCCAGCAGCTCATCCGGTGTAACCAGTGACTGCTCGCCTGTAGTCATATTCTTCAAAGTCAGTTTCCCTTCGTTCATTTCATTTTCACCAACAATAGCGACAAAAGGAATCTGCTTGTCATTGGCATATCCCATCTGCTTCTTCATTTTAGAAGCATCCGGATAAATTTCAGCGCGCACCCCTGCTTCACGGACTTTTGTCAGGATAGGCAGACAATAAGCAGCCTCTTTATCGCCGAAGTTTACAAACAACAGCTCGGTTCCGTTCACCGCTTCTTTCGGATACAAATCCAACTGATTCAACACATCAAAAATACGGTCGGCTCCGAAAGAGATACCTACACCAGACATACCATCCATACCAAAGACACCGGTCAGATTATCATAACGGCCACCACCACTGATGCTGCCAATCTGCACATCCAAGGCCTTCACTTCAAAAATTGCTCCCGTATAATAATTCAAGCCGCGAGCCAAAGTCAAATCCAATTCCACTTCACTCTTCACACCCAGTGCAGACACGGTTTTTAATATGAATTCACTTTCTTCCACTCCCTTCAATCCCGCTTCACTGGTAGCAAGGACAGTCTTCAAAGTTTCCAATTTCTCTTCATTGCTTCCACTCAATAAAATAATCGGCTGCAATTTATCAATAGCCTCTTGAGGAATCCCTTTAGAAGCCAATTCCGCATTTACATTTTCCAATCCGATTTTATCCAGTTTGTCAATGGCTACGGTGATATCTACAATTTTATCAGCCTCCCCGATAATCTCGGCAATACCGGTCAATATCTTACGGTTATTGATTTTAATTGAAACACGTACTCCGAATTTACCAAATACACGGTCTATCATCTGTACCAGCTCCACTTCATTCAATAAAGAATTGCTGCCTACCACATCGGCGTCACATTGGTAAAACTCACGGTAACGCCCTTTTTGGGGACGATCCGCACGCCAAACCGGTTGGATTTGATAACGTTTGAAAGGAAAACTTATTTCATCACGATGCATCACCACATAGCGGGCAAAAGGTACGGTGAGATCGTAGCGCAATCCTTTTTCACAGAACTTGCTCGCCAGCTTTACCGCATTGCGGCTCAGCAATTCCTCATCGGTAATGCCGTTGAAATAATCACCTGAGTTCTGTATCTTAAACAATAACTTATCCCCTTCGTCACCGTATTTTCCCATCAAGGTAGACAAATTCTCCATAGAAGGAGTTTCAATCTGCTGATAGCCGAAAAGATGAAACACATCACGGATCGTATTGAATATATAGTTACGTTTCGCCATTTCCACCGGCGAAAAATCTCTCGTTCCTTTAGGTATACCTGGTTTTGCTGCCATAATGATTCTATTTAATTTATTTTGAGCCACAAAATTACACTAAATATTTCATTCGTAAAAAGAATACTTCTTAATATTGCTCATTGCCGGCAATATTAAGAAGTTAAACAGCCGGTGCCTTAAGTGCATATCTCAGTATGGACCGTTTCCCTACGAACTCATTGTTTAATAATTTCGTAAGCTGTAGAATGAACCCCTCTATTCTCTATTTTTCCCTCCAATACATCCAAAGCGAACTCAATGCCCCGGACAGCCATCTGTGAGCTGAAAATATCAGCTGTTGCAACCAGTTTTCCCGTAGAAAGAAATTCTTTCATTACCGCATCATTATCAAAGCCCACTACAGGCAGATAGCAATTTTTTTCTTGCATCTGCTGAAGAACCCCCAACGCCATCGCATCATTGCTGCAATATACAGCTTTCAAATCAGGATACCGCATCCACATAGCCTGAAAAACTTCGGCGGCTTTCTCCGTTTCCCAGTCGGCCGGTTCGGATGCCACCAATCTTAACCCTTTTTCTTCTATCGCCTTGATAAAACCTCTTTTACGCTGCTGCGCATTATCGGCTGCCGCCAATCCTTCAATAATAGCAACTTTATCTTCATTCCGCAACTTCTTATCCAATAATTTACCCACTTCATACGCAGCTGCAAAATTATCCGGTCCCACAAAAGCCACTTCTACTCCTGCCTGCTCCAATAGCTGAGTATCCAAC
>OGRH01002015.1_pt1 | contig 11526 bp, 12 predicted proteins | sample 1553461 | NCBI WGS metagenome assembly OGRH01 (sample SAMEA2580092, study PRJEB22360) | human gut metagenome | biome: human gut; feature: human-associated habitat; material: faeces | place: Denmark | collected 2008/2010
ATCGGTCCGGGCGTAATGCCCGGACTTTCCGACCCAACATGAAATCAAGGAGGAACTGCCAGTATGAGTTTTTTGAAAAACCGCACCGTGGTGGGTGTGATCTGTATTCTGCTCTCCCTGCTGATCTGCTTCGGCCTGACCCCGCTGTTCAATCAGAGTGTCAGCCAGAGGGCTGAGATCGTGCGTGTGGTCCAGCCCATCCGGGCCGGGGATGAGATCACCGGGAACATGGTCCAGACCGTGGAGGTGGGCGGCTATAATCTGCCGGCGGATGTCCTGCGGCAGACGGAGAGCGCCGTGGGCAAATACGCCACCGCGGATCTGGCCGTGGGCGACTATATCATCCCCTCCAAGCTCTCGGACGCTCCGGCAGCGGAGAACGCCTATCTGTACAGCCTGGACGGGAGCCAGCAGGCCATCTCCGTGTCCATCAAGAGTTTTGCGGAGGGGCTCTCCGGCAAACTGCAGAGCGGCGACATTGTGTCAGTGATCGCCCCGGACTACAAACAGCAGGGTCAGACTGTTGTCCCTGCTGAGCTGCAGTATGTGGAGATCATCAGCGTCACTGCCTCCTCCGGCTATGATGCCAACACTGGCGCACCTGCGGAGGAGGACGACAAGGAGCTGCCCGATACCGTCACCCTGCTGGTGTCCCCTGAGCAGGCCAAGGTGCTGGCCGAGTTGGAGGCGGAGGGCACCGTCCATCTGGCGCTGGTCTACCGGGGTGACCGGGAGAATGCCGACAAGTTCCTGACCGCTCAGGACGAGATCATTCTGGAGCTGTATCCCCCGGAACCCGATTCTGAGGAGGCGCAGGAGGATCCTGTGGAGTCCGAGCCCACCGCCGCTCCCAGCAAAACCGCAGAAACGGAGGCGCCCACAGATTCCGAGGAGGTGGCCTGATGCTGAACTTCAAGAAAGCCGGTATTTTTTCCCGCGGGAGTGGTCAGGAGGACACCTGTGAGCAGGACGAACAGGGCGGCGGGGTGCTGGCGGTGTGGGGCAGCCCCGGCAGCGGCAAGACCGCTGTGGCCGTGCGGTTGGCTAAGTATCTGTCAGACAAGAGGAAAAATGTGATCCTGCTGCTGTGTGATATGACCGCCCCCATGCTGCCCTGCATCTGCCCTGCTTCGGAGCTGGAGTGTGAGCGGTCATTAGGGAGTATCCTGGCCGCCGCCCATGTGACAGAGAATCTGGTCAAGAATAACCTGGTCACCCACAAGCGGCTGGGGTATCTGACCATTTTGGGGATGCTCAAGGGAGAGAACGAGTACACCTATCCACCCTACAGCGAGGTGCAGGCCAGGGAGCTCATCGACTGCCTGCGGGAGATCGCCCCCTATGTGGTCATCGACTGCGGCAGCTACATCGCCAACGACATCCTCTCCGCCGTGGCGCTCATGGAGGCGGATTCTGTCCTTCGGCTGGCCAACGCCGATCTCAAGAGTATCAGCTACCTGTCGAGCCAGCTTCCCCTGCTCAAAGATGCCAAGTGGGACGCGGACAAGCAGTACAAGACCGCCAGCAATGTAAAGCCCCAGCAGGCCGGCGACCACATGGGCCAGGCGCTGGGATCCGTGGCCTTTACACTGCCTCACTCCGCAGAGCTGGAGAACCACTATCTGGCCGGAAATCTGCTGGCGGACCTGAGCATGAAGGACAGTCGGGTATTTCGTAAGGAGATCGAGAAAATCGCACGGGAGGTGTTTGGATGTTAGGAGAAAAGCGGAGTTCCTCCTTATTTGCGCCCCCGGCGTCAGAGCAGACAGCCGACCAGTCCCAGCCGCAATGCCCGGCGCCCGCACCTGACAAGGCGGGAACACCGCCCGATGGACCCAATACCATCCATGTGGTCGTTACCGAAGATCGGATCGAGCCGTTTCTGGACCGGGAGGAATGGGCTTCCAACCGCACCACTGCGGACATTCCCTACCCAGATGACCCTCCCCGGCGCACCATCGTCACTGAAACTGCCGCAGGCCAGCGGAGCCACACCCTGTTCTTTGCCCCGGAGAATGAGAGCCGGGATTTCAGCTCTGTTCTGCAGGATGTGCAGGAATACATTTCCGGCAAATATTCCACTCTCATCACCGACGGCGTGGGGGCGGATACCAAGGCGCAGATCAAGCGGTACATCAGCAAATATGTCCAGGACCGGCGTATTGCTGTCAAGGGTCTGTCCGGGGAGCAGCTGGTGGACGCCCTGTACACCGAGATGGCCGAGTTCGGCTTCCTCACCAAGTACATCTTCGGCTCCGGCATCGAGGAGATCAATGTAAACTCCTGGCGGGACATCGAGGTGCTGTATTCCAACGGTCAGATGGTCAAGCTGGAGGAGCACTTCGACAGCCCCGATCACGCCGTCAATGTGATCCGCCGTATGCTCCATGTCAGCGGCATGGTGCTGGACAATGCCAGCCCCGCTGTCCTGGGCCATCTCAGCAAGAACATCCGTATCGCCGTTCTCAAGACCCCCCTGGTGGATGAGGATGTGGGGGTATGCGCCTCCATCCGAATCGTCAACCCGCAGAATATGCAGAAGGAGGACTTCGTAAAGGGTGGAACGGCCACAGATCCCATGCTGGACTTTCTTGCCGCCTGCCTGCGCTACGGCGTCTCGGTCTGCGTGGCCGGGGCCACCGGCTCCGGCAAGACCACGGTGGCCGGCTGGCTCCTGACCACCATCCCGGATCACAAACGCATTTTCACCATCGAAAATGGTTCCCGTGAGCTGGACTTGGTGCGGGAAAAGGACGGAAAGGTGTGCAACAGCGTCATCCACACCATCACCCGCGAGAGTGAGAATGCCAAACAGAACATTGATCAAGACATGCTGTTGGACATGGCCCTGCGGTACCACCCCGACATCATCTGCGTGGGCGAGATGCGCTCCGCCGAGGCGTATGCGGCCCAGGAGGCTGCCCGCACCGGCCACGGTGTGCTGACCACCATCCACTCCAACAGCTCACAGGCCACCTGGCGGCGCATGGTCACCCTGTGCAAGCGCAAGCATGAGATGGCAGACGATACACTGACCGATCTGGTCACCGAGGCGTTCCCCGTGGTGGTGTTCGCCAAGCAGCTGGAGGACAAATCCAGAAAAATCATGGAGATCATGGAGTGCGAAATTCTGCCCACTGGGGAGCGCCGGTACAATACCCTCTATCATTTCAAGATTGAACAGAACCAGTTGGTGGACGGCAAATACCGCATCAAGGGCCGCCATGAAGCGGTCAACCCCATCTCAGAAAGCCTGCAGAAGCGGTTTATCGACAACGGTATGCCGCAGGAGGCGCTGGCCCAGCTCGTGGGCAAAAGGCCCGCTCCCTCCAAAGGCAAGTCAGGCTCCGGTTCGGCAAAAACGGGACAGGCAAAGTCCGCTCCGAAGCCCAGGAGCACACAGCCCAAACCGCCTGCAAAGCCTGAGACCAGTAAGGAAGTCTGCAAATAAAAAGTCAATAGGGAGATGAAGAAAAATTGAGGAAGAGAAAAAGACATGCCAAAAGCGGCCAGCGGGTAGAGATCGCTGGCCGGATAGGAAAATATGTAGCCGAGGGAGTTATTTCTGAGGCAGGATAATAGTTGCTTTGGAGAAGGCACTCCAATCGAGGCATTGTCCGCAGCGGTCGCAGTAAGACTGGTATTCCCGTTCCATAGTCCTTCCGCATTGAGGGCAGACAGGGAAAACGGTAAGACCTTGCAGGCAGTGAAAACAGCGGATCTGCGTCACCGGCATAGGGGTGCGGAAGGACATCTCCCTCCAAATTGCTGAGGAAATCAGCAGGTCATTCGGTGTCAGATCAAAACCAACACAGAGTTTTTCCAAGGTCAGGATCGTTGGGGCGGTTTTGCCTCTGGCAATGTCGCCGAAGTATCTGGAACTGAGGTCACATCGCTCCGAGGCAGCTTCATAACTGAGCTTGCGAGTATCACACAATCTGAGAACGGAGGCGGATAAATTGTCTAAAAACATCTTAATCTCTCTCTTTCTGTCATAAGATGCTTTTAGAGTAAGTGCAGTATCGTTCTCCAACAAGGAAGGATGCTTCCTTAATTTCCCTCCAAAGATGCCAGGTATTCTTTTACTCTGCCATAGTAGATGCGCAGGAACTTGTTGGCTCCGGCTGTCATGTAGACCAGGTAAGGCTTGCCCTCGGAACGTTTCTTGTCCATGAAACGGTACACCGGATCATCTTCCGGCTGTGTTTTCAGTAGGCAGTCCATGACCAGAAACAGGGCGCGGCGCAATTCCGGCGGCCCGCTTTTGGAAGTCCGGTTGCTTTTGGCCTCGTGAGTGCCGGACTGGTCAGCGCCAGGGTCAACGCCTGCAAAAGCCGTAATGGAGCCTCTGTGCGTAAATCGGGTCACATCTCCAATCTCCGCCATGAGTTGAGGGCCAAGGGAATCCCCCACGCCGCGCATGGCCATGACGACGGGATATTCTGGGAGTTGTGCCGCCAGGGTGCGCATTTCGGCCTTGAGCCGTTCCAAAGATGCAGAGACGGCATTCAGTGCATCAACAGCCTGCCGAACCATCGTTTTGGTCAGGGCGTCCTTGGGGAGCATGGCGATCAGGTCTTGTGCCTCCATGTGAATCTCAATGGCCCGGCTCTGGCTGAAGTTGTAGCCATGCCGTCTGCACCACTTGCGGTAACGCTCAGTAAAGGCAGCGAGGCTCATAGCCCGCACACAGTCCACATGCCAAAAGGTCGTAGCAAAGTCCACCCACTTCTGGCTGCCGTCCTCACGAACAGGGCTGTCAAACAGGTCATTGACACCAGGATAGGTCTGGTCCAGGAGAGCGATGAGGTTGTTCTTCATCATCGTCTTGGTTTTGGAGTACAGACCCTGCTGCCGGTTTAGCGTTTTCAGTTGCATACGAATCGTGTCCATAGGTGTATGTTGGCGCAATTCCACCCAGTTGTCAAGCCCATAGCGGGCAATCTTCCGGGCATCCGCCTTATCCGTTTTTACTTTGCGCAGGGTGTTGTTTCCGTAGTCTTTAATGAGTTTCGGATTGACCGCGCTGACAAAGATGCCCTCCTCATAGAGAAAGCGGGCCACTGGCTCATAGTACCGCCCGGTATGCTCCATGACTACCCGCGTCTCGCCGTCCAGGCTTTTCAAGTAGTCTGCCAGCTCCTTGAGTTCACTGCCGGTGTGACCAACAGAAAACGGTTTTGCCACCACTTCCCCAAAGGGACGGAGAACGGATACCATACTTTTCCCTTTGGAAACATCAATCCCTGCCACATTGTTCATGTGAATCGCTCCTCATCGTGGATTTGTCTTTGGCGACCAGCCTTTCCATCATTGCCGGTACAATCTATTTGATGACACGGGCGCACTGATGTGGCCAACAACCTGCATAAATCGAACACTGCGAATGAGAGGCTGGATGACGGACTTCCTTACGGACGCAATGGTCCTTGGAGGCATACATCAGGCCAAGACTCTCCCATTCTAACAGCTTTGGCAACGATGCGGAAAAAGACACGGCTGGCTGCCGTGCCTTGATCCGTAAATATATTGTAATAGGTGGTATATGATGATGAAAACAAAAAAGATGCTCTGCGCGGTCGTAATGGTAATGATGCTGGCCGCCATGTTTACGGTACCTGCGTTTGCGGCAGGAACCGGGGATGTAGCTGGTGCCATTGAAGGCACCTGGACGGACGCCTCCGAGCAGATCAAAACCGTAGTCAACAATGTGGTCTTCCCCGTCATCGACCTCATTCTCGCTGTGTTCTTCTTTGCAAAATTGGGAATGGCATATTTTGACTACAGAAAACACGGCCAGTTTGAGTGGACCGCGCCGGCCATTCTGTTTGCCTGCCTCATTTTCACCCTGACGGCCCCCACCTATGTCTGGAGCATTTTGGGGATGTAAAGAGTGGCTTTTTGATGTGCGTGATACCGGCGGAAAGGAGAAATCATGCGGAAAGATAACGCTGACTTAGACGAAATTGGAATCGGGAAAACGCCATATGATTGTGGCCAGGAGACAGACGGTACTGGCCTTGACACATGGATGGATCGACAGCTTCATGGGCGAATTGAAGTTGAAATTTGCGCCACCAGCCATGGGCTACGGAGATCAGAGGTATCAGAAAATAAACAACGTTTCGCGGCAGACCTGGCTTCCGCGGCCCAGCAGCTCTATGAGCTGGAACAGGAAATTCAGGGGCAGAACGGAGCATTCGGCCAGTGGCTCCGCGCCGCCTATGAACTCAATGAGGACTTTGAACAGCCCTTTGCCGAAGTGGTAGACGGGATATGCGGCGCTATCCGGGAGGCAGACCGGCAGTATGGCAGGGAGATTGCCCAGCAGCTCTATCATTCGCAGGAAATCATCATTGCAAGCGAAATCAGGAGGGCCGCACGCTACCTGTCCTATGGCGGACAGTTTGAGTCACTGAACGGGTTGGCCAATGCCGGCTTTTTCGAGTGGGACCCCAGCCACGAAGAGATGCTCCGGGCGGTTGCTTTCATGAATGCGGGCGGGGCGGATCAGGATGCGTTTCAGGCCGCAAAGCATGGGACTGCGGATACTCCGGCAAGGGACGACTATTCTATGATCTTTTCCTGAGAAGTAGCATAGGAGAATGGATAAGGTTGAAACATTATACGCTGGAGCTGGCCCGCCCACCGGCTCCGGCTGTCCCGGAATTAACCATGTAGGGAGGGAAAGGTTGAAACATTGTGATCTAAGCACTATTCCAAAAAAGAGTACACAAAACCAAGCCCCCAAAGAGCGGGCGAAAATTGAAGTTATGATTTAAAGTCTAAGGTGTTGACGGGGCAGTCACCAGATAACCTTGCCGCTGCAGGATGAAGATGGCTTCCTCCACAGAAACCTCGCGGTGTACAGGAGGCCGGTCGGACCTTCGGTAGAGTTCAGGGTTGTACGGTTCGTTCTTCTTGAGCATGTTGTAAATGGCGGTGAGCAGCATTCTGGCAATGGCAATGATAGCTTTTTTATGGCCCCGGCGTTTTTTGAGAGCAAGGTAGCGATAGCGGACTTCCGGGAAGTGTTTGGCACGAATTGCGCAGAGAGCACACTGCACCAGTAAGGGTTTGATGTAGGCTCCGGCCCGGCTGATTCTGGTTGTTTTCTTCTTCCCGGCACTCTCGTTGTTCTGCGGCGTAAGACCAGCCCAGGAGCAAAGATGCTTTGAGGTGGGGAACACAGACATATCCACTCCGATTTCAGAAATAATGCCAATTGCGGCAAAGGATTGGATACCCGGCGCCGTCATAACAAGATTGAGCTGGGGAAGGTATTTCTCGGCGGTAGACAGGATCAGGGATTCCAGATGGAGCTTACACAGTTCCAAACTGTCCATGTGAGAGCGGATGATGCGGAGCTTTTCAGCCTGTTCAGCACACATTTCACCGTCCACAGCAGCAAGCACCTGTTCATTGGTTGCCTTCATGCCTTTGGTGCGAAAGTCGGAAATATCCGTGATTTTCTCCGTAGGATTTTCCAGAATACGGGCAGTGATTGCGGAGGCTGCCTTGCCAAACACATCTGAGAACACATCATCCAGTTTGAAATTGGAGACGGTCAGGCAGTTTTGCGCCCGGTTTTTCTCGCCGGTAGTGAAGCCGGTGAGTTTCCAGCGATAACGTACCAAATCCCGAAGCTGGCGAATATCTGCCGGAGGGATAAAACTCCCGGCGACGAGATCGTGCTTGAAGATGTCGGCAATCCACTTGGCGTCCCGCTTGTCCGTTTTCTTGCCGCGAATTGCCTTCACATATTTTGGGTGGGCGAGAACAATGTCGCAGGTGGGCTCCAAGATGTTGTAAATGGGAATCCAATACTTCCCTGTAGATTCCATGCACACATCTTTGCAGTTGTTTTCGTCCAGCCAAACTGCACACCGCCGTAAATCTCCGGTAAAGGTGGAGAACCGCTTGCTCTTGTAGGTCGTTACGCCCTGTTCATTGGTAGAAGCGATGCAGGCAACGACAAAAGACTTGTGGACATCCATTCCGCAGCAGATGCGGTAAACGATTTTAAGCATAACACATCCCCTCGAAATTAGTATTTGAGGGAACAGGCAGGGACTGGACGCTCACTGAAAGATTGAAGTAGTCCGTCTCTCCAAAGATAAGGTTACAGGGTTCTATGTCCTACTCATTGGTGCTTGAAAGAGCGTCCGGCACACATAAAAATTCAGTCCAGCAAGGGCTGGGCCTACTCACCTCCACGTGCTCTATAGTGTGCCTGCTTCCTCAAGTACAGTTTAACAAATTGCGACTGGCTGCGTTAGAGGCACTTGTTTCATTCCCTTTGGTGCCTTGAAGCGCAGCGGAAAGGAATGGTCATAAAGATGAGCAACCCCAACTTCTCGGATGGTATTTTACCTCACCTCTGGGATGACTATGGGAAGCTGGGCTGGTATGTATACCAGCCCACTCAGGCAGATTACAGAACGCTGGCGGGCGCAGTGGACGAATATCTGCAGGTATTCCAGAACCAGGAGGAGATGCAGGAAAACAGCCCGCAAATGTGCTAAGAAGACAGGAAGAAAATACAAGCAGGGGCCGTGTCCAGTCACGGCCCCTGTGCCTTTGATCAGGAGTATGCGTCCAACACTGGCACGGTCCCCCTTACGCAAAGGGGTGAAACCACCAGATGTTTATACTGGACTTTTTCCTCGGCGGGCTGATGGATCAGTTCATTGACTGGATCTACGGCCAGCTCGTGGGGTTCTTTGGCAACTTTTTTGCAGAGATGGGGAACATGGGCGTTGAGCTCTTCGAGATGAGCTGGGTACAGTCCATCGTTCTCTTTTTTTCTTATCTGGCCTGGGCGCTGTACGGCGTCGGGCTGGTGGTGGCCGTGTTTGAGGTCGGGATCGAGTACCAGACTGGACGGGCCAGTGTCAAGGATGCGGCCCTCAACGCCATCAAGGGCTTTATGGCCGTAGGATGCTTTACCCTGGTGCCGGTGGAGCTTTACAAGCTCTCTGTCACGCTGCAGGCCAGCCTGACCTCCGGGATCTCTGGATATGGCGAGAGTTTTGATGTTCTTTCCACGGATATCATCAACTCTCTGCAGGGGGTGGACATCGGGTCCGCTGCCTCCTCCGGCATATTCGGCGGGATCGGCAGCATCACCAGCCCCATCATGATCATTTTCATCATCATCATGATGGGATATGCCATCATCAAATGCTTTTTCTCCAATCTTAAGAGGGGCGGCATCCTGCTCATCCAGATCGCTGTGGGTTCCCTGTATATGTTCTCGGTGCCCCGCGGCTACATGGACGGCTTCATTCAGTGGTGCAAACAGATCATTGGCCTGTGCCTGACCACCTTTCTGCAAGCTACCATCCTCACAGCGGGCCTGCTGGTGCTGAAGGATCACGCGCTGCTGGGCCTCGGACTGATGCTGTCGGCCGGTGAGGTGCCGCGGATCTGCGGCGCCTTCGGACTGGATACCTCCACCCGTGCCAACATCATGTCCGCCGTCTATGCGGCGCAGTCGGCGGTCAACACCACCCGCACCGTGGTACAGGCAGTGGGGGCGGCGAAATGAACAGAGAAAAACTGATCTATATCGCCTCTCCCTATGCCGGGGATATTGAGGCAAACATCTCGTTTGCGAAAAAGGCATGCCGCTATGCGATCCGCCAGGGTCACACTCCTATCGCCGTCCACCTGCTCTACCCGCAGATGCTGGATGACAGTAATCCTGCGGAACGGGAAATTGGACTGCGGCTGGGACACCGCGTGCTGGAAGTCTGTGACGAATTGTGGTGCTGCGGCAGCCGGATCAGTTCCGGCATGGCCCGTGAGATTGAGGAGGCCCAAAGGCTCGGCATCCCCATCCGACAGATTGGGGAACAGGAAATCAAGCAGGAGGCTCTGCCCGCTGAGATGGAGCAAAGTGACGCTCCAGAGCAGAGCATGGGCATGGTATAATGCCCACACTGGGCAGCCTGTTCGATGGGATTGGAGGCTTCCCCCTCGCGGCGGTCCACAACGGCATCGAGCCGGTGTGGGCCAGCGAGATCGAAGCCTTCCCCATCGAGGTGACAAAAAAGAGATTCCCCTCCATGCTCCATGTTGGGGACATCACGAAGTTAAACGGCGCCGAACTTCCCCCGGTGGACATCATCACAGGAGGCAGCCCCTGTCAGGATCTCAGCGTGGCAGGGGCCAGAGCCGGTCTTGCCGGGGAGCGTTCCGGCCTGTTTATGGAGCAAATTCGCATTGTGAAAGAAATGAGGGTTGCAGATGAGCGGCGCGGCAGAACAGCTGACGCTGTTCGACCTCGATACATGTGTTGGGAGAATGTGCCAGGAGCATTCAGCTCAGCGGGCGGCGAAGACTTCCGAATCGTTCTGGAGGAGATCGTCCGAATTAAAGACGGTTCCTGTTCAGTGCCTCGATCTGACTCCAGGCGCTGGGAATCTGCTGGGGCAATCATTCTGGGAAATCAATTCAGCCTGGCTTGGAGAGTCATGGACGCTCAATTCTGGGGTGTCGCCCAGCGAAGAAAGAGAATCTTCCTTGTCGCAGATTTTGCAGGCCGAAGTGCCATCCAAATACTATTTGAGCAGGACCGCCTGCTTAGGGATTCTGCGGCGGGCGGAAGCCAGAGGCAAAGAACTACCGCCCCAGCTCAAGGAGGCGTTGATCCTCCAGGCGGGGCAGCTCCCGTTGGATTCGACGGGTACAACGGAGACCTGACGGGAGAAAAAGCCGCCACCCTCGGTGTGAACTGTGGGATGTCCACCGGACGGAACGGCGTGATTACCGCCTTTGCCGCCAATCAGCGAGATGAGGTGCGGGATCTGCACGATGTGGCCGCGGCGCTGGCCGCCCAGCCTGGGATGAAGCAGCAGATCTTTGTGGCCGGAAGCACGGCCAAAAGCAACGGTGACTACTTTCTCTCTGAGGAACGGCACCCCTCGCTGAGCGGAGGCGGCGGTATGCCTGGACAGGGGTATCCTGCCATTTTTACAGCTGGTTTTTCTGCTGGACAAGGCTCGGCCGCTGGTGGGATTGGCTATCAGGCAGAATGTTCCCCCACATTGAAGGCTTCGGAGAGTGGCTCCAACATGGTTCCCTCCGTTCTGTGTCTCAATGATCAGGGCGGCAGCATCATGGGCTGCAGTGAAGGTGTTTCAGGCACTCTGCGGGCGCAAGAGCATGGACACCAGCCTCTGATCGTGGATAAGAGATTGGATCAGATGATGCCCGTTCTATATGAGAACCATGGAATTGACGCACGCTACACCGGCCCTCACGCTGTTGCGCCGACCATGTCAGCCAGATATGGGACCGGCGGCAATAATGTGCCATTGATCGCCGAGAAAGATGAAACTTTCTGTATTACTGGAAATGCGATAGACCGGCAGCCGCAGAACGGTGGGAACGGGATCGGTTATCAGCAGGGGGTTGCCTATACGCTGACTGCTACTGATCATTTATCTGGATATCCAGATAAGCGGTCTAATCCCGAGGATTGAGTTATCCCGAGGAAGTCAGATGGGCCATCGGCTTTTT
>OGRH01002017.1_pt1 | contig 11508 bp, 12 predicted proteins | sample 1553461 | NCBI WGS metagenome assembly OGRH01 (sample SAMEA2580092, study PRJEB22360) | human gut metagenome | biome: human gut; feature: human-associated habitat; material: faeces | place: Denmark | collected 2008/2010
GGCATGGCCTCCCAAGCAGCAGCCCGTCCACGATGCCCAGCGGCAGCTGCCATCCATGGCCCGCACCGTAAAAATGCAGCACCACTAATATGCCCATCACCGCCGGCAGCGCCGTCCAGCGCCGGGTCTTTTCCGGCCCGCACACAGCCGCCAGCAGCTCATGGGTACCCACCACGCTCAGCGCCGCCAGCAGCGCCGCCGTGGCCCAGTCCGGCGCCACGCACAGGATGGCCAGCAGCAGTGGGATGCCGATCACCGCCACGATAATTCTCTGTTTCATATGCTTTCCTCTTTATTTTACCCCGCCGAACCGGCGGTCACGCTGCTGATACGCCACAATAGCCCGGTCCATATCCTCCGGCCCGAAGTCCGGCCACAGGGTATCGCAGAAATACAGCTCCGAATAGGCGCACTGCCACAGCAGAAAGCCCGACAGCCGCTCCTCTCCGCTGGTGCGGATGATAAGCTCCGGATCCGGGAGACCGTCCGTAAACAGGTAGCCGGAGAATCGCTCCTCATCCAGCTCCTCCGGGCGGCAGCGGCCCTCCACACAGTCGGCGGCAAAGTGCCGGGCCGCCCGCAGCAGCTCATCCCGACCGCCGTAGTTCAGGCAGACGTTGGCCTGAAAGCCCTGAATGTGGGAGGATATCTCGTTGGTGCGCCGGGCCAGTTCCTGCAGCTCCGGCGAAAGGGCGCTCAGGTCCCCCAGAAACCGCAGCCGGATCTGATCCCGCTCCATGGAGTCGATGGCCTCCAGCATATACTGCTTCAGAAGGCCCATGATGGTGTTGACCTCGTCCGCCGGGCGCTTCCAGTTCTCCGTGGAGAAGGCGTATACCGTCAGGTACTCCACTCCCAGCTCCTTGCAGTAGGTAGCGATTTTGCGGAACACCTCCGCCCCCACCTTATGTCCGGCGGTGCGGGGCAGGCCCCGACGCTTGGCCCATCTCCCGTTGCCGTCCATGATAACAGCGATATGGCGGGGAAGGCGGTTTTCATCCACCTGCCCCGCCGTATGATGCTTCTTTTTGGAAAACAGGCCCATCAGACGGACATGAGTTCCTTTTCTTTGGTATCCAGCAGCTTATCCAGCTCCTTGCAGTGGTCGTCGGTCATCTTCTGCAGGTCCTTCTCAGCCAGCTTCAGCTCGTCCTCGGTGATCTCGGAGGCCTTCTGCATCTTCTTGAACGCCTCCAGCGCATCCCGGCGGATGTTGCGGATGGCCACCTTGCCGCCCTCGTTGTACTTGCGGATCTGCTTGACCAGCTCCTTGCGGCGCTCCTCCGTCAGCTGGGGGAAGGCCAGCCGGATGGACTTGCCGTCATTCTGGGGATTGATGCCCAGATCGGACTCCTGAATGGCCTTCTCAATGCCCTTCAGGGCCGAGGCGTCCCAAGGGGTGATGAGCAGCGTCCGGGGATCGGGGGACGCCACCGCAGCGATCTGCTGGATGGGGGTGGGGGTGCCGTAGTAGTCCACCTGAATGCGGTTGAGGACGGATGCGTTGGCCCGTCCGGCCCGCACGGCGCCGAAGTCACGCTCCACCGCCTCCACGCTCTTCTTCATCTTTTCCTCGTATACCTTGTAGTGTTCCTTCAGCATGGTTATGCCTCCTTCACGATCGTTCCGATTTTTTCGCCCCGCAGCACACGCACGATATTATACGGGTCTTTCAGTGCAAACACCAGCACCGGGATGTGGTTGTCCATGGACAGGCTGGTGGCGGTGGAATCCATCACCGCCAGATGACGCTTGAGCACCTCGTCATAGGTGATGGCGTCGAATTTCACGGCGTCGGCGTTCTTGGCCGGGTCGCAGTCGTACACGCCGTCGATGTTCTTGGCCAGCAGGATCACGTCGGCGTTGATCTCCGCCGCCCGCAGCACCGCCGCCGTATCGGTGGAGAAGAAGGGGCATCCCACACCGCAGCCAAACAGCACCACCCGGCCCTTTTCCAGATGCCGGACGGCTCTGGCCCGGATGTATGGCTCCGCCACCTCACGGATCTCCAGTGCCGTCTGGAGCCGGACGTCCACGCCCTTCTGCTCCAGCACGTCCGCCAGTGCCATGCAGTTCATGGCCGTGGCCAGCATCCCCATGTGGTCGGCACGGGTACGCTCGATGTGACCCTCGCCGTTCTTCACGCCCCGCCAGAAGTTGCCGCCGCCGATGACAACGCCGATCTGCACGCCCATGTTCACGCACTCCTTGATGACGTCCGCCACCTGACCCAGCACCTGAAAGTCCAGGCCGAAGTGCTTCTCGCCCGCCAGTGCCTCGCCGCTGATCTTCAGCAGCACCCGTTTATACTTCGGTTCGTCCATTGCTCTTCCTCCGTATGTGATACTTGGGAGTATTTTACCTTATTTTTTCCCGTTTGCATAGAGGGAAAAGCAAAATTTTTTCCGTCCTCTCTCCCCGCCTTGCATTTTCCGGCGGAAGATGGTACCATCTCAACGAAAAGAAACTGATAGGAGACGCCTTATGGAGCTGCTGCACATACATAAAGATACATGGGCCGCCGTGGGAGCCACGGCCCTGATCCCCTTTTACCGCCTGACGGATACGGACATTGTCCTGCTGGACACCGGCATCGCCGCCTCTGACCGGGAGGGCCTTACCGCCCTGCTGGAGGAGCACGGTCTGCGCCCCAAGGGGATCCTCTGCTCCCACGCTCACTACGACCATGTAGGCAACGCCGCCTATCTCCGCTGCCGTTACGGCTGGCCCCATCGCCATGCCCATGATCGAGGCCGCCATCTGCGCCGATGCCACCGCCTTCCGGGCCAACTACGAGACCCTCACCTACGGCACCATCCAGTCCATGTTTCCGGAGGAGTGCTTCCTGTCGGACGTTCTCATCTCCCCTGACGCAGAACATCTGGACTTTTGCGGCGTCCGCTTCGGTCTGCTGCCCCTGCCGGGCCACTCTGCCGGGCAGATGGGCTTTACCACCCCCGACGGCACTGCCTATCTGGCAGACTGCCTGTTAGGGCCGGAGCAGCTGCAGCGCTTCAAGCTGCCCACCATCATGCACATTGCCCGTGATCTGACGGTGATGGAGTCTCTCCGCAGTCTCCGCTGCCCGGCCTATGTGCTGGCCCATAAGACCAGCGTCACAGAGCTTGGTCCCGTCATCGATGCCAACATCGCCGCCATCCACGATAAGGGGCGGCGCCTGCTGAGCTGTCTCGCCGACGGCATGACCGCCGACCAGTGGCTCTATGCCTACTGCCGTCAGGAGGGCATCCACACTCATGATCCCTTCCGCATCAGCGTCACCCAGCGCAATTTCCTGCATCTGTCCAACTGGCTGGTGGACGAGGGCCGGGTGGCTCTGCACCATGACCTCTGCGTGAGCCGTTACAGTAAGGTGTGAAGTAAGGTGTGAGCCGGTCTGCGGTGGGTAAGTTTTCGTTTTTTATCGTCCGTAATGGCCACAGGGGAGGCAGCATCCACTGTCCCCTCCCCTGTTTCTTCTTTCGGCAATTCCGTTTTTTCAATCCTCCAGCAGCTCCGTGAAGCTCCGGATGGTCCGATCGCACACCCGTGTCATCTCCTCCCACGAGACGTGAAAGAACTGATCGTAGACCCCCACCGTGTGCATCCCGGCCGCCTTGGCCCCACGGCACGCCTCCACAGAGTCGTCATACACCACGCACTCCACCGGCTCCACTCCCATGCGTTGGGCCGCTACCCGGAAGATCTCCGGGTCCTTCTTCTCGATCTTCAGATCGTGGGCAAACAGGATCTCCTCAAAATATGGCATCAGTCCCAGATGCCCCAGTGCCGCCCGGCAGTGGGCCGGAACACTGGAGGTCAGCACCATCATCCGCTGCCCCCGGCGGCGGCACTGATCCAGATACTCCCGCACGCCGGGCTTCACCTGTACCCGTGTGGCGTAGGCATCCCCGGCCATCTCCATCCACTCTGCCATGATATCCTCCACAGACTCCTCCAGATGGCAGTAGCGCTTGGTGAACTCCGCCGCCAGCGGGAAAATGGTGTGCGCCACCCCCTGATAGTACTCCTTGGTGTAGGGAAAGCCACGCTTGGCCAGAAATGCCTCATCCACCTCCCGCCAGATGCCGTTGGAATCGATCAGGGTCCCGTCCATGTCAAAAATATGCATCCATTCGTCCTCCACTCGGATCGTTTCTGTGATTATATCAAGTTTTTGCCATTCTGTAAACGCCAGTTTCCCATGTGGACAAATGGGGAAAGCTGTGGTAGAATAGTGTGATAAAATTTTCCGAGCCAACGGGAGGGACCATGCCATGCAGGGAAAGCTCATCGTATTTGAGGGGACCGACGGTTCCGGCAAGGCTACGCAGTCGGAGCTGCTGTGCCAGGAGCTGACCCGACGGGGCATCCCCTACCGCAAGCTGACCTTTCCCCGGTATCAGGAGGAATCCTCGGCACTGGTACGGCTGTATCTGGGCGGGGCCTTCGGCCAGAAGCCCGGCGATGTCAATGCCTATGCCGCTGCGTCCTTCTACTCCGTGGACCGCTACGCCTCCTATAAGCAGGACTGGGGCAGCTACTATGAGCAGGGCGGTCTGCTCATCGCCGACCGCTATACCACCTCCAACGCCGTTCACCAGACCTCCAAGCTTCCGCCGGAGCAGCAGCGGCCCTTTGTGGACTGGCTCTTTGACTTCGAGTATCAGAAGCTGGGTCTGCCGGCTCCGGATCGAGTGCTGTATCTGGACCTCCCCACGGAGCTATCCGAGCAGATGATGCGCCGCCGGGAGGAGGCCACCCATACCCACGCCGACATCCATGAGCAGGACGAGGCTTATCTCCGCTCCTGCCGGGAGAGCGCCGCCCGTGTGGTGGACTGGTGCGGCTGGCAGCGCATCCGCTGCGACCGGGACGGCCGGATCCGCAGTATTCAGGACATCCATCAGGAGGTTCTGGAGCGTGTGGCGGATCTGCTGCCGTAAAAAAGGACGGAACGCCGCAGCGTCCCGTCCCGGTTCGGCCGAACCCTATGGCACGTGTCTGTTCCCGTGTCCCTCAGCAGGAGCAGCGGGAGTCGCCGCCGCAGCAGCGCTCGTTCTGTCCGCCGCCGCAGCAGCAGAGCACCAGTAAAACGATGACGATCAGCCAGATGCAGGAGCAGTTGTTGTTGTCAAAGCACACTTGAACCTCACCTCACTTGTTCTTCACTGGCTTATTCTATGCCCCACCGCCCCGGAAGGTATCTTGTCCGGTCTGATTTGCGCTGGGGAAAATGCGATAAAGAAAGGAACAACGATCTATGGCAGACCGCAAAAACAACGAGACCACCAGCTGGAACGCCGACGAGGTACGCCGCCAGCAGACTCAGCGCAAGCAGCGCAAGAAAATGCGCCGGGCCCGTTTCTGGGCCATCTACTGCGCCGGTGTGGTGCTGGGCTCCTGCCTGCTGGCGGGACTGGGCTGGCTCATGGTCAATGACGTGTGCGCCCTGAACAAGGCACCTCTCACCGCCACGGTGGAGATCGAAAAGGGCGACTCCGTGGGGCAGATCGCCTCCAAACTGAAGAAGGCGGGCATCATCAAATATAAGCTGCTGTTCGTCATCACCAGTCCCCTCTTCCACGCCAAGGACACCATCCAGCCCGGCAGCTACGAGCTTAATACCGACATGGACTACAACTGCATCATCGACTCCATGCAGCAGGGCTCCTCTGTGGCCGAGACGGTGAAGGTCACCATCCCGGAGGGCTACTCCGTGCAGGAGACCATCCAACTGCTGGCCGACAGCGACGTGTCCAATGTGGAGGACCTGACGGAGGCCGCCAAGAACCATGTGTTCGACTACACCTTTGTAGATAACGAGAATCTGGGCAGCATCACCCGGCTGGAGGGCTTCCTCTTCCCGGATACCTATGAGTTCTTCCACAAGGAGGATGCTGTCTCTGCGCTGGATCGCCTGCTCTCCAACTTCCAGACCCGTATCAGCGGCGATCTGCTGACGGATATCGAAAACTCCCGATACAGCCTCCGTGAGATCGTCACACTGGCCTCCATCATCGAAAAGGAGGCCATCGGTGACGACGAGGAGCGGGCCAACATCTCCTCCGTGTTCTATAACCGCCTCAGCGGCGACAACTCCGAGATCGGTACTGCCCTCCAGTCCGATGCCACCATCTACTATGCCCTGCACATCGCCGGCATGGACGATACCCAGTTCTCCACGGATCTGGACAGCCCCTACAACACCTATAAGCACGGCGGCCTCCCCGCCGGCCCCATCTGCAACCCCAGTTTGTCCTCCATCAAGGCGGCGGTGCATCCCAACGACACCGGCTACTACTACTTTGCCTACGGCAAGGATGGAGTCAGCCACTTCTTCCGTACCTATGACGAGCATCTGGCCTTCGTCAACAGCGATATGTACGCCCCGGATTGATGGATATGATGAGAAAAAAGCCTGAGCTGCTGTCCCCGGCCGGGGACATGGAAAAGCTGAAAATGGCCGTGGCCTATGGTGCCGACGCCGTGTATCTGGCAGGCACCTCCTTCGGGATGCGCTCCTTCGCCGGGAATTTCTCCCCGGAGGAGCTGCCCTGTGCGGTGGCCTATGCCCATGACCACGGCGTCCGGGTCCATGTCACCGTCAATACCATGCCCCGCAGCGGCGAGGTGGATGCCCTCCCCGCCCATCTGGAGCGCCTGAACGATGCCGGGGTGGATGCTCTCATTCTGGCGGATCTGGGGGCCTTCACGCTGGCGGGAAAATACGCTCCCCGCTGTGAACGCCACATCAGCACCCAGCAATCCATCGCCAACTACGCCTGCGCTCAGGCGTGGTACGATCTGGGCGCCAAGCGAGTGGTGCTGGCCCGTGAGCTGAGCATGGACGAGATCCGTGAGATCCGCCGCCGCACCTCCCCGGAGCTGGAGCTGGAGACCTTCTGCCACGGGGCCATGTGTGTGTCCTACTCCGGCCGCTGCCTGCTCTCCAACTACATGACCGGCCGGGATTCCAACCGGGGCGCCTGCGCCCAGCCCTGCCGCTACCAGTACGCCCTGATGGAGGAGAAGCGCCCCGGCGAGTACTTCCCGGTGTTCGAGGACGAAAAGGGTACCTACATCATGAACTCCCGTGATATGTGCATGATCGACCATCTGGACGACCTCATGGACGCCGGAGTGGACTGCCTGAAGATCGAGGGCCGGGCCAAATCCGCCTATTATGCCGCCATCGTCACCGGGGCTTACCGCCATGCCATCGACGACGTGGCGCAGGGCCGCCCCGTCGATCCCGTCTGGCGGGATGAGGTGGAGCACGTCAGCCACCGCCACTATTCCACCGGCTTTTTCTACGGCCCTCCCGGCCAGTATTACGAGAGTTCCCGCTATATCCGGGACTGGCAGATCTGCGCTGTGGTAACGGACTGCACCCCGGAGGGACTGGCCACCCTGAGCCTCCGCAACAAGTTCCGCACCGGCGATACCGTGGAGGTGGTGGGGCCGGATACCCGTCCCTTCTCCCTTACCGTGCCGGAGATGGCGGATGCCGATGGGCTGCCCCTCTTTGAGCCGAAAACGCCTCAGATGACCTTTACCATGCCCCTGCCCCGGCCGGTACCGCCTATGAGTTTCATCCGCCATGCCGTGGAACTGTCGGGAAAGTAATGCCCCCATGACCGACGCCCCCTTCCGAACCCCGGAAGGGGGCGTTGTTTCGACACAGGCATGACAGGTTCAAGTTGAAATCGTTTTTCCCCCTCCTAAAGCTATATCCCCTGCGGGGCGGACTCTCTGTCCGCCCCGCTTCCTTTTGCCCATAAAAATTCCCCGCTCCGGCAACTGGCTCTTTTCAATCGATGCAGATTGCGGTATAATAAGCCCTGATTACGACCCGATGGAGGTGCCTATCTCATGGAAGTGAAGCGCTGGGAGCTCATGCCCCATGTGTATCTGACCTATTTGCCGGCCCGGAAATTCAAAACCGGGGTGCTGTCGGCCCAATTCATCACGCCGCTGGCCAAGGAAACGGCGTCCTACAACGCCCTGCTGCCGGCGGTGCTGCACCGCGGCACCATGCGCTGCCCGGACATGGAGCAGCTCTCTGCGGCCATGGATCGGCTCTACGGCGCACAGATCAGCCCCACCATCCGCAAGCGGGGGGAGACGCAGTGCCTTGGCTTCGTGGCCAGCTTTATCGACGACCGGTTCGTCTCCCGGAATGAACCGCTGCTGGAGCCTGCGGCGGAGCTGCTGGGGGAGCTGCTGCTGGACCCTGTGACCCGTGGCGGCCGGTTTCTGCAGGAATATGTGGAGGGCGAGAAGGCCAATCTGGCCGACGCCATCCGCTCCATCCGCAACGACAAGCGGGACTGGGCCGATCTGCGGCTTTTGCAGGAGATGTGCGCCGGGGAGCCCTATGGCATCAGCCGCTTCGGTGACGAGGCGGGGCTGGCCAAGATCAACAACCAGAAGCTCTACGCTCACAGCCAGCGGATGATGTCCTCCTCCCGGCTGGAGCTGTTCTACTGCGGCAGCGCCGAGTGCCATCGGGTGGAGGAGGCCCTGCTGACGGCCTTCTCCTCCCTGACCCGTGGCCCCCAAACGGAGCCGGAGCCGCCCCGACGGTTCGCCGCTCCCTCCCAGCCCCGACTGGTGACGGAGGAGATGGACGTGACGCAGGGCAAGCTCTCCATGGGCTTCCGCTGCGATACCGATGACGAGCCCGCCATGATCCTGACAAACCTCATGTTCGGCGGCTCCAGCAACTCCAAGCTGTTTCTGAACGTCCGGGAGAAGCTCTCCCTCTGCTACTATGCCTCCAGCACCTACGTCCGTTCCAAGGGCATCCTGACGGTGTCCTCCGGCATCGAGACGGCGGACTATGACCGGGCCGAGGCGGAGATCCTCCGCCAGCTGGACGAGATCCGGCAGGGCCTCTGGGAGGACTGGGAGCTGACGGCGGCACGGGAGAGCCTGCTCAGCGCCCTGCAGGCACTGGGAGATTCTCAGGGTGCGCTGGAGAACTACTATCTGGGTCAGTCGGCCACCGGCCGCCGGGAGACCCCGGAGGAGATGGCGGCGCTGCTGCGGCAGGTGACCCCGGAGCGCATCCGGGCGGCAGCCCAGAGTGTGCAGCTGGATACCATTTACTTCCTGAAGGGAAAGGAGGCGTGAGGATGTATTATCCCCGCATTGACGAGACGGTGACCTTCCGCCGCCTGAAAAACGGCCTGCCGGCCTATGTGGTCCACAAGCCCGGCTACACCCGGAAATACGCCATGTTCGCCACCCGCTACGGCGGCATGGACCTGCGCTTTCAGCAGGACGGCGCATGGCAGGATACCCCGGCGGGCATCGCCCACTATCTGGAGCACAAGATGTTCGACACCGCCGACGGAAACGCCATGCAGGAGATGGCCAAAAACGGCGCCGAGCCCAATGCCTTTACCAGCAATGCCATGACGGCCTACTACTTCGACTGCACGGAGCATTTTGACGAAAATCTGCGGCAGCTGCTGTCCTTTGTGTCGGTGCCGTACTTCACCGACGAGAGCGTGGCCAAGGAGCAGGGCATTATTGCTCAGGAGATCGGCATGATCGAGGACGACCCGGAGTGGCAGGTCTATAAGCGGATGCTGCAGGCCCTGTACCGGGAGAGCCCCGCCCGTATCCCCGTGGCCGGCTCCGTGGAGAGCATCTCCCACATCACTGCCGAGACCCTGTACCGTTGCCACAAGGCCTTTTATACCCCTGCCAATATGTGTCTGGTGGCGGTGGGCGATCTGGACGCCGAGGCGGTGTTCCGGGCAGCGGAGGATATCCTGCCCCCGGAAAGCGGCCCGGATATCCCCCGTGACTACGGTGGCAGCGAGGGAGAGACCCCCGCTCAGTCGGAGACCTCCTGCCGGATGGAGGTATCCATGCCGTCGTTTCTGGTGGGCTTCAAATGCCCCGCTCCCCCGGAGGGAGAGCAGCGGCTGCGCTGGGACATCCTGGGGGATCTGGCCTGCGATATCCTCATGGGGGACTCCAGTCCCCTGTTCTCCCGGCTGTACAGTCAGGGCCTCATCAACGGCTCCTTCGGCAGCTCCTTCGACCTGCTGCCCGGAGCGGCCTACGCCTACGCCGGCGGCGACAGCAACGATCCCGCCGCCGTGATGGAGGCCATTTTGGAGGAAGCACAGCGCCTGACCCGTGAGGGTCTGGATCCGGACTACTGGCAGCGGATGAAGCGGGGGAACTTCGGGGCCTCCCTGAAGGGTCTCAACTCCTTCGATTCCATCGCCATTTCGCTGGTGGAGGGCTGCTTCCAGCACTTTGATCCCCTGCGCTTCCCGGAAATTTACGACAGCATCACCCCGCAGGATGTGCTGGATTTCATCCGGGAGCATATCTGCCGCAGCCGTGCGGCCCTGTCCGTTATCTATCCCAAGGAGGACTGATCATGAATGACAACTGGAAATTTTCCGATCTTCCCTATACCAGCCCCGATGTAGAGGCCCTTCAGGCCCGGTATGACGCCCTGACCCAGCGGGCCAAGGACGCCCAAGGTCCGGAGGAGCTGCTGGAGGTGGTGCGGCAGCGGGATGCCCTCCAGCAGGAGGTAGCTCTCTGCCAGAGCATCGCCTTCATCCGGGCCTTCCACGATGTCACTGACGAGTTTTATCAGCGGGAGCTGCAGGAGACCATGCCCCGACTGGAGACGCTGGATACGCAGTCTCTGTCCATGGCCATAGCAGAGAGTCCCTACGCTGCGGCGGTGGATGAGGCCTTCGGCCCCCAGCTGCGCCGCCTGCTGACGGCAAGGAACTGCAGGCCCGCATCTCCCAGCTCACCGCTCAATACCAGCAGCTGGTGGCCTCCACCAAGTATCAGGTGCAGGGCGAGACTCTCAGCGGCGGTCAGCTGCGCTTTGCACTGACCAGCACCGACCGGGAGCGCCGCAAGGCCGCCTATGACGCCCAGCAGAAGACCGCCGTGGAAAACGGCCCCGTAATGGAAAAGCTCCTGCGGGAGCTGGTCCATGCCCGGAACCAGCTGGCCCGTGAAAACGGCTTCGACAGCTTTGCCGACTACGGCGATCTCAGTATGCAGCGTCTGGGCTATGGCCGGGCGGAATTGGACGAGTTCTGCCGTCAGGTGCAAAAGTACATCACCCCCCTGTACCTGCAAATGCAGGAGCAGCAGCGCCAGCGGCTGGGGGTGGAAACGCTGCTGCCCTATGACCGGGCGCTGGTGTTCCCAGAGGGCAACGCCGTCCCCGTGGCAACGGAGGAGCTTCCTAAGGCTGCACGCCGGATGTACCACGCCCTGAGTCCGGAGGCGGGACATTTCTTCGACGAGATGGTCCGCCACGACCTGTTGGACGTGGCAGGCTCTCCCAATAAAATCTCCGGCATGGGCTTCTGCGATATGCTGGGTGCCCCCTGCGGGATGCCCTTCATCTTCGCCAACTGCGACGGCACCGGCTCCGACGTCACCGTCTATACCCATGAGCTGGGCCACGGCCTTCAGGGCTACCTCTCCTACCGCAGCCAGCCGCTG
>OGRH01002027.1_pt1 | contig 11453 bp, 9 predicted proteins | sample 1553461 | NCBI WGS metagenome assembly OGRH01 (sample SAMEA2580092, study PRJEB22360) | human gut metagenome | biome: human gut; feature: human-associated habitat; material: faeces | place: Denmark | collected 2008/2010
GTCAAAATTACTCTTGATACTTTGAACGATCTTTAAAGTCATGTTTTTTTCAGAGTATCCGTTTCCAACTGCACCGGAATCCTTTCCTCCATGACCAGCATCAACAACGACTACATGATAGAACATCTTCTTTGGATCTGCGTATTTCACATATATATAGGAAGAAGTCTGTATTACACTGAATCCCTTGATTACATTTGTCTTAAGATCAATATAAGTTTTGCCGCCACTGTAAGATACATTGTATGTAAGTGATTCCTTGATATATCTGTTAGAAGCAGAACTGAAGAAAGTCTTATAGTTCCTATTAACGATGATTCTTAGTCGTTTATTTGAATAATCATCGGTACAACTAACAGCAGAAGCTGACAATCCAGAAGGCTTCTTGATTCTGATAGAATAATTTGATGCTGAAGCTGTAATCTTAGTTTTTGAACCAAGGGTTGTAGATGTTGTGCTAGTATTAGACGTTGCTGTTGTAGGTTGTGTGCTAGTTGATCCCTTTTTAGTAATAAGGCCTGCAAGCAGACGATTATTCCATGCATAGTTCAGTTGCAGATTCTTAGCCACAGCATCCCCTGGAACCATAATATAATTCTTCTTACGTGCAGGATAGTATACCTTCCTTGGGGCAGATGGAAGAGTGATTTTCTTTCCATTGATCGTTGCAGCTGTGCTGTTTAACGTTAAAACTAATTTTTGTGAACCACGCGTAAGAGTGATCTTCTTTGTTTTTGATGAATAAGAATATTTAGTGCTGATTGATGAACAGCGTCCAAAGATCCAGTATGCAGAGTACATAGAAATAGAACCTTCAATATATCCAGGAATATTTGTTTTGATCACTTTGTTGTTATATCTTGCATCAATGGCTCGTTTTGTAACAGTTTTCTTGTTATGTGTATACTTGATTGGCCAGCAGTTACAGCAGCAGGAGTATTTATGATACTCGTAAAAAGCATTATCATAGATAATCCAAGACAAATAAATTTTTTCTTTAACATATGCATCCCCTATTTTTGAATTTATAGATTTACAGTAAGATTATAATATTTTTTGTGATGTATTTCAACGAAAACATCAATTTCATGCGGTTTTCATTGAAAAATAGTTTCCAATCTGTCTAAGAATGTGGTATCCTATTATATAAGTTCGATTTTTGGGAGAAATTTATAAATTTTTGCAGGAATCGAATTATTTTGAACTATAGGAGCAGATAATGAAATCAGACAATGAATTTCGAAGAGGACTAATGGATGGGATTCCAATCGGATTAGCTTATGTAGCTGTTTCATTTGCATTTGGAATTTCAGGAGCATCTCATGGAATCCCTGTATGGGCACTTACATTGATCTCTGCAACTTGTGTAACATCAGCAGGACAATTTGCAGCGATCATTACGATGACAGCGGGAGGATCACTAGTAGAATTAGTCTTATCACAGATCATTATTAATTTAAGATATTCAATCATGTCGATTGCAATCGGACAGAAAATGTCGGAGAAGTCGACACTATGGAATCGACTTTCGATGGCATTTATGGTAACTGATGAGATTTTTGCAGTTTCCTGTGCAGGAAGAAAAGAAATTACACCAAAATATTTCTATGCATTGATGTCCATTCCGTGGATCAGCTGGACAATAGGTACATTATTAGGAGCAACAGCGAATACATTATTACCATTGATCTTAAGGAATGCACTTGGACTTGCAATTTATGGAATGTTAATTGGAATCATTATTCCACCGGCAAGACATGATAAGCATATAACGATCGTGATCATCATATCCATGATCATCAGTTTATTATTTAAATATATCAAAGCGTTATCTTTTGTATCCAGTGGTTTTGTAATCATCATCTGTACGCTGATCGCAGCAACACTTGGAGCAATTTTATTTCCAGTAGAAGAGGAGGAGACTGATGAAGCTTAGCAGATTATTGATCTACATTGCAGTCACAGCAGTTTCTACATATTTAATACGAGTCATTCCACTGATTGCAATACAGAAGAAGATCGAGAATAGATTTTTTAGGTCCTTTTTATACTATGTGCCATATGCAGTTTTGGCGGCAATGATCATGCCAGCCGTGTTTTATGCCACAGGAAATTGGATTGCATCGACAATTGGGTTTGCAATTGCGATGATTTTTGCATATAATGAAAAAAATATTGTTACAGTTGCATGTGCAAGCTGTATTGGAGCGTTTATCGCATTAGTAGTTTTAGGGTAAATAAATCTGCCAATTCATTGACAGACATAAGTAATATCAAGAAGAAATGAGGAAGAAGATATGAATTGTAATTTAGCAGTCATCAAAGGTGACGGAATCGGACCAGAGATCGTCACAGAAGCAATGAGAGTTTTAGACGCTGTAGGTGAGAAATACGGACACACATTTTCTTACACACAGATCTTAATGGGAGGAGCATCCATTGATGTTCACGGAGAACCTTTAACAGAAGAAGCTTTAGAGATTGCTAAGAATAGTGATGCAGTATTAATGGGATCTATCGGAGGAAATACAAGCACATCTCCATGGTACAAACTTCCAGCACAGTTAAGACCAGAGGCAGGATTATTAAAACTTCGTAAAGCCCTTGGATTATTTGCCAATATCAGACCAGCATATTTATATGATGAGTTAAAGAAAGCATGCCCACTTCGTGATGAAGTGATCGGTGATGGATTTGATATGGTCATTATGAGAGAATTAACAGGTGGTCTTTACTTTGGAGAAAGACATACAGAAGAAGTTGATGGTGTAAGAACAGCGGTTGATACATTATCTTACAATGAAAATGAGATCAGAAGAATCGCGATCAAAGCATTCGATATTGCAAGAAAACGTAAAAAACATGTAATCAGTGTTGATAAAGCAAATGTGCTTGATTCTTCCAGATTATGGAGAGCCGTTGTTGAAGAAGTAGCGAAAGACTATGAAGATGTTACATATGAACATATGTTAGTTGACAATTGTGCAATGCAGTTAGTGAATAACCCTCGTCAGTTCGATGTGATCTTAACAGAGAATATGTTTGGAGATATTTTATCCGATGAAGCAAGTATGATCACAGGATCTATCGGAATGTTATCATCTGCAAGCCTTGCAGAAGGTAAGTTTGGATTATATGAACCAAGCCACGGATCAGCTCCAGACATCGCAGGACAGGATATCGCAAACCCAATCGCAACGATCCTTTCTGCAGCTATGATGCTTCGTTATTCTTTTGATCTTGATAAAGAAGCAGATGAAATTGAAGCAGCAGTCAAAGCAGTTTTAGCAGATGGATACAGAACTGTTGATATCATGTCTGATGGAATGAAGAAAGTCGGATGTAAAGAGATGGGACAGCTGATCATCGACAAGATTAAATAATTATCATAGATAAAAGAAGGTATATTATACTAGGAGGTTAGTTTTATGAATAACAAATTTACAGAGGGAGAAGCATATGCTCCTCAGAGATCGTTATTTAACGCATTAGGTTTCACAAAAGAAGAAATGAAAAAGCCATTGGTCGGAATCGTAAGTTCGTATAACGAGATCGTACCAGGGCATATGAATATTGATAAGATCGTCGAAGCGGTTAAACTCGGAGTTGCTATGGCTGGTGGAACACCAGTTGTATTCCCAGCAATTGCTGTATGTGATGGTATTGCAATGGGACATGTTGGAATGAAATATTCCTTAGTAACACGTGATCTGATCGCTGATTCTACAGAATGTATGGCATTAGCACATCAGTTTGACGCTTTAGTTATGGTTCCAAACTGTGACAAAAATGTACCAGGACTTTTAATGGCAGCTGCACGTGTTAATGTACCTACAGTGTTCGTCAGTGGCGGACCAATGCTTGCGGGACGTGTAAAAGGATGCAAAACAAGTCTATCAAGTATGTTTGAAGCAGTAGGATCTTATGCAGCAGGTAAGATCACAAAAGAAGAATTAGATGAATATGAAAATAAAACATGCCCTACATGTGGATCATGTTCCGGTATGTATACAGCAAACTCCATGAACTGTTTAACAGAAGTACTTGGTATGGGATTACAAGGAAATGGAACAATTCCAGCCGTATATTCTGAAAGAATCCGTCTTGCAAAACATGCAGGAATGAAGGTTATGGAATTATTAGAGAAGAATATTCGCCCAAGAGATATCTTAACAGAGGAAGCATTTGAAAATGCCTTAACTGTTGATATGGCATTAGGATGTAGTACAAATAGTATGCTTCATTTACCAGCGATCGCTCATGAAGCAGGTGTTGAATTAAATCTTGAAATGGCAAATGAGATCAGTAAGAGAACTCCAAACTTATGTCATCTTGCACCAGCAGGACATACATACATTGAAGAGTTAAATGAGGCTGGTGGTGTTTATGCCGTTATGAATGAGTTAAATAAGAAGAATCTTCTCCATACAGATCTTATCACAGCAACAGGTAAGACAGTGGCAGAGAACATTGAAGGATGCGTAAACAAGAACCCAGAAGTTATCCGTCCGATCGACAATCCATACAGCCAGACTGGTGGAATCGCCGTATTAAAAGGAAACTTAGCACCAGATTCAGGAGTTGTAAAACGTTCAGCAGTTGCTCCTGAGATGCTTAAGATGGAAGGACCAGCAAGAGTCTTTGACTGCGAAGAAGATGCGATCAAAGCGATCAAAGGTGGAGATATCAAACCAGGTGATGTTGTCGTTATTCGTTACGAAGGACCAAAAGGTGGCCCTGGTATGAGAGAAATGTTAAATCCTACATCAGCGATCATGGGTATGGGACTTGGATCAAGTGTAGCCTTGATCACAGACGGAAGATTCTCCGGAGCTTCCAGAGGAGCTTGTATCGGACATGTTTCTCCAGAGGCAGCCGTTGGTGGACCAATCGCATTAGTAGAAGAAGGAGATATCATCGTAATCGATATCGATGCAAATACATTAAATGTAAAAGTTTCCGATGAAGAATTAGCAAAGAGAAAAGAAAACTGGAAACCTAGAACACCTAAGGTTACAACAGGTTATCTTGCAAGATATGCATCTTTAGTTACATCTGGAAACCGCGGAGCAGTTTTAGAAATCAAAGAGTAATGAAGTAAGAAAAGAGGATCAAATGATGAAACAATTGACAGGTGCTCAGATTGTTTTAGAATGTTTGAAAGAGCAAGGCGTGGATACCATTTTTGGGTATCCAGGTGGAGCTATCTTAAACATTTACGATGAATTATACAAACAGAAAAAGTATTTTACACATATCCTGACTTCTCATGAGCAGGGAGCTTCTCATGCAGCAGATGGATATGCAAGATCTACAGGAAAAGTTGGAGTGTGCTTTGCAACAAGCGGACCTGGAGCAACAAATATTGTCACAGGACTTGCAACAGCGAATATGGACTCTGTTCCAGTTGTTGCACTCACATGTAACGTAGGAGTGAGTCTTCTTGGAAAGGATAGTTTTCAGGAAGTTGACATTTCTGGAGTTACAATTCCAATCACAAAGCATAACTTTATTGTAAAGAATGTAGAAGAACTGGCAAATACAATTCGAAGAGCATTCAAGATTGCAAAAACAGGAAGACCAGGACCGGTTTTAATTGACATTCCAAAAGATGTGACGGCAGCCGTGACATCTTATGAAGCAGAAAAACCAGAGAAGATCATCCGTTTCAGCGAGAGAATCAAAGAAGCAGATATTCAGAATGCGATCAAGATGATCAAAGAATCAAAACGTCCATACATCTTAGTAGGTGGAGGAGCAGTTATCTCTGATGCAGCAGATGAATTAAAAGAGTTTGTAGATAAAGTTGATGCCCCAGTATGTGATACCTTGATGGGAAAAGGAGCATTTAATGGTACAGATGAGCGTTACAGTGGAATGCTTGGTATGCATGGAACCAAGGCATCAAATCTTGGAGTTTCTCATTGTGACTTACTGATCGCGATCGGAACAAGATTTAGTGATCGTGTATTAGGAAATCCAAAGACATTTGCAAAGAATGCTAAGATTTTACAGATCGATATTGATCCAGTTGAGATCAATAAGAATATTTGTGTATCTGCTTCAATCATCGGAGATGTAAAAGCAGTTCTGACTGTGATCAATCGCCGCTTAGAAGCACAGGAACATAAAGAATGGATGAATACAGTCAAAGAATATAAAGAAAAATATCCATTAACATATGACAAGGGATGTTTAACATGCCCTGAGATCATGGAAGCGATTTATGATATTACAAAAGGTGAGGCAGTCATTACAACAGAAGTTGGACAGCATCAGATGTGGGCCGCTCAGTTTTATAAATATGATAAACCACGTAAATTATTGACATCTGGAGGTCTTGGAACAATGGGATACGGTCTTGGAGCCAGTCTTGGAGCCAAAGTTGGTAATCCAGACAAGATCGTAGTAAACATTGCAGGAGATGGATGTTTCCGTATGAATTTAAACGAGCTTGCGACCGCCTCGCGATACAACATTCCTGTTATAGAAGTAATCATCAATAACAGCGTATTAGGAATGGTAAGACAGTGGCAGGATCTGTTTTATGAAGAAAGATATTCGTATACAACACTTCAGGACAAAGTGGACTTTGTAAAAGTTTCTGAAGGTCTTGGAGTTGATGCAAAGAAGATCACGGATATCGATGAATTCAAAGATGCATTTAAAGAAGCTTTAACGTTAGGAAAACCTATGGTTCTTGATTGTCATATCGATTTAGATGACAAAGTATGGCCAATGGTTAATCCAGGCGGCTCCATTGAAGATGCATTTGATAAAGCGGATCTTGAGGCGCAGGCAAGATAACTTTTAATTTATTTTCATATAAAGGAGAGAAAAGAAATGGCAAGAGTATACAACTTTTCAGCTGGACCGGCAGTACTTCCGGAAGAAGTGTTAAAAGAAGCAGCAGAGGAAATGCTTGATTACAGAGGATGTGGAATGTCCGTTATGGAGATGAGCCACAGATCCAAAATGTTTGATGATATCATCAAAACTGCAGAAGCAGACTTAAGAGAATTAATGAACATCCCTGATAATTACAAAGTATTATTCCTTCAGGGTGGAGCATCCCAGCAGTTTTCAGCGATCCCTATGAATCTGATGAAGAACAAAGTTGCAGACTTCATCATCACAGGACAGTGGGCAAAGAAAGCATATCAGGAAGCAGCAAGATATGGAAAAGCAAATATCTTAGCTTCATCTGAAGATAAAACATATACATATATTCCAGATTGCTCTGATCTTCCAGTATCAGAAGATGCAGATTATGTATATGTATGCTATAACAATACAATCTATGGAACAAAATATCAGCAGATTCCAAACACAAAAGGAAAGATCCTTGTTGCAGATATGTCTTCCTGCATTCTATCTGAGCCTGTGAATGTAGAAGACTTTGGAGTTATTTATTTTGGAGTACAGAAAAATGTTGGACCAGCTGGAGTTGTAGTTTGTATCGTACGTGAAGACCTGATTACAGATGATGTGTTAGAAGGAACACCAACCATGTTAAAATGGAAAACACAGGCAGATGCAGATTCATTGTATAACACACCTCCATGCTATGGAATCTATATTTGTGGTAAAGTCTTCAAATGGTTAAAAGACCAGGGTGGACTAGAAGCAATGAAGAAACGTAACGAAGAAAAAGCAAAGATCTTATATGATTTCTTAGATCAGAGTGAAATGTTTAAAGGAACAGTAGTCAAAAAAGATCGTTCTTTAATGAATGTTCCATTTGTAACAGGAGACAAAGATTTGGATGCCAAATTCGTAGCCGAAGCAAAAGAAGCTGGATTTGAAAACTTAAAAGGACATCGTACCGTTGGTGGAATGCGTGCAAGTATTTATAACGCAATGCCAAAAGAAGGTGTTGAAAAATTAGTTGCATTCATGAAGAAATTTGAAGAAGAGAACAAATAAGGAGGAGCCATGTATACAGTAAAATGCTTAAACCCGATCGCAGACAAAGGGCTTGATTTATTTACAGAAGATTTTAAAGTCATTGATGATTTAGATGCAGCAGATGCAGTCTTAGTAAGAAGTGCATCCATGCATGAACTTGAAGTTCCAGAAAGCCTTCTTGCAGTTGCAAGAGCTGGAGCTGGAGTTAACAATATTCCATTAGATGAATATGCAAAGAAAGGTATCGTAGCATTCAATACACCAGGAGCTAATGCAAATGGAGTGAAAGAATTAGTTGTTGCCGGACTTTTACTTGCATCCCGCGATATCATTGGTGGATATAACTGGGTTAAAGAAAATGCTTCCGAAGAAAATCTTGCAAAATTAGTTGAGAAACAGAAGAAACAGTATGCAGGAAACGAATTAAAAGGAAAGAGCATTGGAGTCATCGGACTTGGAGCTATCGGAGTTTTAGTAGCAAATATCTGTAACCGTCTTGGAATGAAAGTTTACGGATACGATCCATATGTATCTGTACGTTCCGCATGGAGTTTATCAAGAATGGTAAAACATATCGCATCTATCGATGAATTATTTGAGACATGTGATTACATCACGATCCATGTTCCATATATGGATTCCACAAAAGAAATGATCAACAAAGAAGCCATCGATAAGATGAAAGACGGAGTGACGATCTTAAACTTTGCCAGAGGAGAATTGGTTGAGAATCAGGCAGTGATCGAAGGATTAGAATCTGGAAAAGTAAAACATTACGTTACAGACTTCCCAAGTGCAGAGATTGCTGGAGTTGATAAAGTGATCACAATTCCACATTTAGGAGCTTCTACAGAAGAATCTGAAGAAAACTGTGCAGAGATGGCAGTTGACCAGTTAATGAATTACTTAGAGAATGGTAATATCGTAAATTCAGTCAACTATCCAAACTGTGATCTTGGAGAAGCAAATTGTGCAGCACGTATCACAGTGCATCACAAAAACCTTCCAAATATGATCGGACAGTTAACAGCGATCCTTGCAGCAGATGGACATAACATTGCCAATATGTTAAATAAATCCAAAGGTGAATGGGCTTATTCTATGTTTGATATGGAAAAGAAAGCACCAACAGAAGAAACAGTTAAGAAAATGGAACAGATCGACGGAGTCGTTCGAGTTCGTGTACTATAGGAGAGAAGAAGCATGAGTGAAAAATTAAGAGTTGGTATTTTAGGTGCAACGGGAATGGTTGGACAGCGTTTTATTTCATTATTAGAGAACCATCCATGGTTTGAAGTTACAACATTAGCTGCAAGCCCACGTTCTGCAGGAAAGACATATGAAGAAGCAGTAGGTGGACGCTGGAAAATGGATACACCAATGCCAGAAGCAGTAAAATCTATGATCGTAAAGAATGTAAACGAAGTAGAAGAAGTTGCTTCTCAGGTTGATTTTGTATTCAGTGCAGTTGATATGTCTAAAGATGAGATCAAAAAGATCGAGGAAGACTACGCAAAAACAGAAACACCAGTTGTATCTAACAACAGTGCTCACCGCTGGACACCAGACGTACCAATGGTAGTACCTGAGATCAACCCAGAACATTTCGAAGTTATCGAAAGCCAGAAGAAACGTTTAGGAACAACAAAAGGTTTCGTAGCGGTAAAACCAAATTGCTCTATCCAGAGTTATGCACCAGTTTTAACAGCATGGAAAGAATTCGAACCATATGAAGTCGTAGCTACAACATATCAGGCAATTTCCGGAGCAGGAAAAACTTTCAAAGACTGGCCTGAAATGGTAGAAAATATCATCCCATACATCGGTGGAGAAGAAGAGAAGAGTGAACAGGAACCTCTTCGTTTATGGGGACACATTGAAGACGGTGTGATCGTGAAAGCTGAAACACCAGTGATCACAACACAGTGTATCCGTGTACCAGTATTAAACGGACATACAGCAGCAGTTTTCGTTAAATTCAAAAAGAAACCAACAAAAGAACAGTTGATCGAAAAATTAGTGAACTTCAGCGGACTTCCACAGGAATTAGATCTTCCAAGTGCTCCAAAACAGATGATCCAGTACTTAGAAGAAGATGACCGCCCACAGGTAAAAGCAGACGTAGATTACGAAAACGGAATGGGAATCTCTGTTGGACGTTTAAGAGAAGACACAGTATACGATTACAAATTCGTAGGACTTTCTCATAACACAGTTCGTGGTGCAGCAGGTGGAGCTGTATTATGTGCAGAGACATTAAAAGCAAAAGGATATATTACAAAGAAATAAGCATTGTAATTAATAGATAAACTTGCTATGATAAGAAACACGTAGAAATACGTGTTTCTTTCATGTTATGCGTCTTATGGCGCACGTTGCTAAGTACATGAAAAAATATAAGATAAAAAAGGAGATAGTATGTTAGCACAGATACAATCAATGTTCGCAGCAGTGGACTTAAGTAAGATTGACTGGAATCAGTTTTTTGAAAAATATCTGGAAATTGCAATGAGTATCATAGGGAAAGTTATTGTATCATTTTTGATCATTGTCATCGGATTTAAACTGATCAAAATCCTGATTACTCTTTTAAAAACAACCTTTGAGAAGGCAGAGATCGATTATGGAGTGATCTCATTTTCCTGTTCCTTCATAAGGATTGGATTGCGATGTATTGTAATTTTTATGGCAGTGGCACATATGGGAGTAGAAGTAAGTTCCTTTATCGCATTATTAGGATCTGCCGGTGTAGCAGTAGGTTTAGCATTACAAGGAACACTTTCTAACGTAGCTGGCGGAGTTTTATTATTAATTCTGAAACCATTTCAGGTGGGAGATTATATTGTATTAACAGGAACCAACTGCGAAGGAGAAGTTGCAGCGATGGACATTTTCTACACAAAGCTTAAGACTGTTGATAACCGAGTGATCGTTATTCCAAATGGTACATTAAGCAATTCCAATCTGATCAACAACACCAAACAGGATCGAAGATTGATTGATATTGAAGTAGGAATCTCTTATGATGCTGATATCAGAGAAGTCAAAAAGATTTTAAATGAGATTGCAAGAGAAGAAAAAAGGATCATTGATCAAGATGGAGTTGAAATTTTTGTGAGCAGTTTAGCAGACAGCTCTGTGATGATGGGGATCAGGTGCTGGGTTCCAACATCGGATTATGTAGCAACAAAATGGGCGTTGAATGAAGAGATTAAACTTCGATTTGATGAGGAAGGAATAGAGATACCTTATCAGAAATTGGATGTTTGTATTAAAAATGAAGTGTAATTGAAAAAATAGGAAGTAAAGATTATTTCAAAGAGCAGTCAATGCATCAATTCAGTTTGTTATGCTGTACTTTAACCATATCTTTTGGTATAGTTGAATTAAAAAAATACAACTTTGTATAGAATCATGGAATAAGAAAGAAGAGGTCTTGATATGGGAAGATACTTAAACAGTTCAACTTCATATGTCTTATACAAAGGACAAACAGAACAGCCATACTTTGTAGATAAATCACAAATGCTATCAGAATTATTTCC
>OGRH01002030.1_pt1 | contig 11446 bp, 7 predicted proteins | sample 1553461 | NCBI WGS metagenome assembly OGRH01 (sample SAMEA2580092, study PRJEB22360) | human gut metagenome | biome: human gut; feature: human-associated habitat; material: faeces | place: Denmark | collected 2008/2010
TATAAATTTAAAGTTTTTCTATTATGAACAAAAAGTTTTTAAGTGCAATCCTGTTTGGTGCCTTGATGGTTACCTCGACAGGAACATTTGTATCTTGTAAGGACTATGATGATGACATCGACAGCTTGAACGAGAAAGTGGACAAGCTGACTAAAGATTTGTCTGAATTACAGGCCGCAGCTGGAAAATATGTCACAGCTGTCAAGTATGATGCGGCAACAGGTAAGTTGACTGTTACCGGCGGTAACGGTGAAACTTTCCAACTTCCGATGCCTGCTGAACTTCCCACTTACTCTTTGAAAGTTGTAGATGGTAAGATACAGTTGTTAGATGGTGACAAGGTCGTTTCTGAAGCACCCCTGCCTACAACTGATGCTCCTGCGGCATTTGATCCTACTTTGTTGAAGTGGAACAATGGCTATCTGTATTATGGAGATGTAAAAATCTCAGGTGTAGAGAAACCTCAAAGCGTTGGTTCTATTACAGAAGTGAAAGATGAAGAAACTGGTGAGGTGATTGGCTATGTCATTGAACTAGATGGAAAATCTGCTACATTCTCTTTGGTTGCTGATTTGAAGGCGTTAGTATTCCAACCTGCATTCTATTATCACGGTATTGAAGCAATGGAAGCTATTGGTCTTAATTATAAAACCTTGACAGTAGCTAAAGTAGATGCAGATGGAAATTATGATAAGGATGTTCCTGTTGTAGGTGAAGCAACTACAATGATTCCGGACTTGGTAGCTGATTATCATGTAAATCCTACCGTAGCAAAAGTTCCAGGTGATGTAAAAGCATATACTTTCTTGCGTTATGACAAGAATTATACTCGTTCTGCTGCGACAGCTCCGAAAGTAGTAAAAACTAATGTTACAAACGGTAAGGCCCCCAAGGGTATATTGACTGTAAATGCTCATTTTACAGATGCTGATATTAAGAACATTGAAAATGATGAGCAAGTAACTGTATTAGCTTTGCAAGTAAGTAAGGGGGATACCGTTGTTACTTCTGATTATGCTGCTGTTAAGGCTGCTTATTACAAGGACTTGGTATTGGCAGCTGTAGATAGTATTCATGCAAATGACCGCCACTTGTTTACAACTGCTGCTGAAGCTATTGCTGATAATGAACATGTTTGCAAGATTGTCTGGAACAGCAATGGTATCGATATTGCTCGTTTGGTTAATACTCACAGAACTAATATAGATAAAGAAGGTACACATTCAAAATGGGATGTTCGTGCTGCTGATGGTACTGTAGAAAAATATGGTTTCAAATATTCTTACGAATTAGTTGGTTATCATAAAGGTAATAACGAAACTTCAGAAAGTGCTCATGCTGCATTGAAGGGTTCTGTTATTCGTCCTCAGATGACAAGTGGTGGTAAGCAGCAACCTTGGGGATTTACTCAGAATAAAGCTACAAAAGATCGTGAACCGTTGGTTCGTGTTATCTTGACTGATACTATTAGCGGAAAAATAGCTTCTGTTGGTTATTTAAAATTCAAGATTACCGATACTGCTAATCAGAATGAAGTTGTATTGACCCCGAATTTCCCATTTGCTAATGGTTATACTGTTGATTGTACAGAAACAGAGACTAAACTTGGTTTGTCATGGCATCAAGTTGAAGAACAGATTCTGGCTCAATTGGAAGAAATTGGTATTTCTAAGGATGAATTCCATAAGAATTTCAAATTGGATGGTGCTGTAGAAGACGTAGAGCAACAAGCTTTGGTAAATGCTACTCAGTATGATGGAATTACTGTTGATTCTAAGGCTGTTACTACTCCGGTTGGTGTGGTTTCACAGACTAATTGGGATCCGGCGGATGAAATGACTGAAGTTTTGACTTGGGTAGTTAAGAATAATCAGGCATATCACATCTTTAAGGCTGGTGCTAAGAGTATTGCAGTAAATGTACGTTATAGCTATGAAGTATCTGAAGGTGTATATCAATATGTATATGTTACTTTCACTTGGACTCCTAGTCCTTTGAACTTTACTCCTAATGGTACCATTGAAAACTCTGCTAAGATTGATAAATATTGGTATGAAAAGAACGGTGCTGTAGCAGGTTCTGGTTATTCAGATATCCATGCTAATGTTCATCAAGTTGTTAGCGATAACTCTAATGATTGTACATTTGATAGCGAAATCTTGAATACTTTCACTGGTAATGTGATTACCGTGACAAGTGACGCTACTTATCCTGCATTTGCTAATGATAAGTTGACTAAGGAAGTTGTATTTGCTAACCCTCAAGATCATTTGACTAAGAAGGGAACTGCTTATGTCGTGAATGGTGCTTCTGGTGCTCAATATGATATCACTGTATCTGCTGATGGAAAAACTCTACAAGCTACTAATAACGCTGTAACAAAAGCAGTTGTTGTTCTTGCTGGAACAGTGATGGAATATCAAGAAAATGATTTTGCAAAAGATATTTTGAACAATGCAGATCACAACTTGCTGGGACAAGACCAGACATTTACTGCTAAATTGCAAATTAATGCTGCTAACTGCGATTATGTAGATTATGCTTTGGGTAACAACGTATTCTATGCTAAATATTTGCGTCCTGTATCAGTAGATCCGTCAGATGTAGATGAATTAATTGATGCTACTAATGGTGCTTCTATTGCAGGCTTGACCTTGAATCTGATTGATTGGAGAGACAAGTATTTTGATAAAGCAGAAGATACTACTGGTGATGATGGTAAGAAATATAATTTCTATGGATTTTATGGCGTAACTAAAGTTGCTGCTGATATTGAAAACGCTACAACAACTTTGAATGGTGGAACATTAGGTTCTACTAAATTATCTTCTGTAACGAAGAATGTAAAATTGTATTTCGGTGAAGATAAATCTACAACCAATGTATTTACTGCTCTGAAGGTTGGCGATAATGGTAAATTCTATTATTACAATAATGGTACTACTTTAGGTAAGTTTACAATCCGCGTTCCGCTGGAAGTTACTTATAAGTGGGGTACTATCTATACCGAAGTTGATTTGAATATCAATAAGACTATTCAGAACTAATATTGTAATAACTTTGAGTTTAATTTAAATAAGGGCCGGCCATTCATAGTGGCTGGCCTTTTTTAATAGGAGGAAAGAATGAAATGAAAAAACTGAAATTTATTTTATTGTTGACTGTTTTATTAACAACCTTTTCTTGTCAATCAGGAAAACAGAAGGTGCAAAGCAAAGAAGAGAAGAGTATTAATGAATTTGTAGCTCATCTAACGGAAGTTGATACGGTTTTGATAACAAACCTAATAAATCAATTTATGGAATATGCGAAAAATGGTCAGCTGGAATCTGCCGCAGCTATGCTTTATAAAGCCGATTTGGCAGATGTTTGGAATGAACCTATTCAATTGGATAACAATGAATTGCATCAAGTCGCAAAAATGCTGGAATCTTTTCCTGTATTAAGTTATAAGATAGATTATATAAAGTTCTATACTCCTGTTAAAAACGAGGTGAAGTGTACGATTGTTATGCAGAAAGGAGAAAGTGGAACACCTATTGCAACTAGTAGTTGGTATTTTAAGCTGATGAATTATTTGGGTGGATGGCGGCTTTGTATGATGAATTAGCTAATGATCGATTTATATAAGCAGTCGTGGGAAAAAGTGTCATTTAAAAATTATTGAAGGGGGTGTTTGTTTAGGATATTTATGTGATTTTCAATACAAAAGATTATAGTTATAAATTGTAGCAGGGTCAAAAGAGAACGGTTTCTCAGGCTTGTAGTCGAAAAGTTGACAGTTCAACCAGATAATCCGGGCTGTCAGCTTCTTTTTTTGTGTCCGGAGAGACTTCTTCTGTCCGGTAAGTTCCCTATGGATCCAGATAGCAGTGCATTTACCCATAGCAAGGATAACAGCATTACGATAATCTGTGAAAGTATTTCTTTCTTAATCATATTATACCTGTTCCTTTTCAAAAGTTACGAAAGAGTGATCGCATGAGTAAGAAAAATCTTACTCTGCTGTTTTGTAAGCCTTGTCCATGCTTTGTATCCGTCGTCTTGCACCGAATATCTTGTAACAGGAATGAAACTCCTTTGTCACGAAACCTTTAATAGAGTGTAACTCTCAAGAAACCTGACCCATCTACTTTTGCGGCAGATTTATAACGCATAAAAAAGTATATGAAAAAGGTTGTTAGAGCTGTGTCTCTTATGCTGCTGATGGCAGGTGTTTGTGGAAATGCATTTGCCGAGGAAAATGAAAACATTGTCCGGCAAGGCGCTATCCGCGGACGTGTGATAGACAATGGAAAACAAATTCTGCCGGGTGCTTCCATCTTTGTTGAAAATCTGAAAACCGGAGTAATCAGTGATGTGAACGGTTTTTATACGCTGCCCAATCTGAAACCCGGAACTTACACAGTTAAAGTAACCTACGTAGGTTATAGCCCCATTGAAATGAAAGTTACCGTCCCCGAAGGCAAGACTTTAGAAAAAGATATAGTGATGAATGAAGGGGTGGAACTGCAGGAAGTGCAGGTAAAGGGAGCTTTTCAAGGACAGAAGAAAGCAATCAATACACAAAAGAATAATCTGGGTATCACTAATGTTGTATCTGCCGATCAGGTAGGGAAATTTCCCGACTCAAACATAGGTGATGCATTGAAACGTATCAGTGGCATCAATGTGCAATACGATCAAGGCGAGGCCCGTTTCGGACAGGTCCGCGGCACTAGTGCCGATTTAAGCTCCGTCACCATTAACGGCAACCGTGTCCCATCTGCTGAAGGGGATACCCGTAACGTGCAGTTGGACTTGATTCCTGCCGATATGATTCAGACCATCGAAGTAAGCAAAGTCGTTACACCCGATATGGACGGCGATGCTATCGGTGGTTCCATCAATCTGGTAACCAAAAATTCTCCTTATAAACGCACTATCAATGCTACAGCGGGAAGTGGTTACAACTGGATCAGCGAGAAAGCCCAGTTGAACTTAGGTTTCACTTACGGCGATCGTTTCTTCAATGACAGACTGGGTATGCTGCTCTCCGCTTCTTATCAGAATGCTCCTTCCGGTTCTTATGATACTGAATTCATGTGGGAACAAAATGAAGATGGCAAAGTATATGTCAGCGATTATCAGATGCGCCAGTACTTTGTCACCCGTGAACGTCAAAGTTATTCGGCGGCTTTTGATTTTGATATCAATGAAAACCATAAATTGACTTTCAAAGGGATCTTCAACAACCGTAACGATTGGGAAAACCGTTACCGTACCAATATCAAGGATTTGGATGAGAACGGAAAAGGCACAGTCCGCATCCAGACCAAAGCAGGTACTCCCGATAATCGCAATGCCCGTCTGGAGCGTCAGCGTACCATGGATTTCGCTTTGGGCGGAGAACACTTATGGGGGGCAATCGGTATGGATTGGAATGCCAGTTATGCAAAAGCTACGGAAGAACGCCCTAATGAACGTTATCTTGACTTCCAACTGAAAAAGCAGGAATTTGATATGGACTTGAGTGATGAACGCCAGCCGTTGGCAACACCTGGAACAGGTTCTACTTTGACACTGAGTGATAAGTTCAGCTTGAAGGAACTGACGGAACAACAGGAGGACATCAAAGAAGAAGATATGAAATTCTCGGCCAATTTCAAGGCCAGTTTAAATAATGGAGCTAAACTGAAGTTCGGTGCGAAGGTAGTACGTAAAACAAAAGAGAAAGAAATAGACTTCTACGAATATACTCCGAAAGACGAGGATGCCTTCATGACCAACAGCCTGAAAAATACGGTAGACCAGAGTACGGATAAGTTTATGCCGAGCGACAAATATCAGGTAGGAACATTTGCCAGTAAAGAATATGTGGGTGGATTGAATTTAAATGATGCTTCCCAGTTCGATAAAGAACAGGTACAAGCCGAATTGGCTGAGAACTTTGAGGCTCGTGAAACTGTAAATTCCGGGTATGTGCGGTTTGATCATAAATTCGCTTCCGATATAAACCTGATGGCGGGACTCCGTATGGAACATACTTCCCTTCGTTATACCGGCCGTAACTATGATGATGAGACAGATAAGACCACCAAGACCGGCCGCATGACCAACAGTTATGTGAATTTCCTTCCTTCTATTTTGGTGAAATGGGATGTAAATGATGATTTCAAGATACGCGGTTCTTACACGCAGACCTTGAGCCGGCCCAAATATTCAGCTTTGGTTCCCAGTGTGAATATCAACCGTGGTGATAATGAAATAAAGATTGGTAATTCTGACTTGAAACCGACTATTTCTTATAACTTTGATTTGAGTGCCGATTATTATTTCAAGAGTGTAGGTTTAGTGAGCGCAGGTTTTTTCTATAAGAAAATAGACGATTTCATCGTAGATCAGGTACTGACCAACTATGAATACCAAGGAACAGAATATACCCGTTTCACTCAGCCCAAGAATGCAGGAAATGCTAATCTGTGGGGATTGGAATTTTCTTATCAGCGTGATTTCGGCTTCATTGCTCCGGCCTTGAAGTATGTGGGTTTCTATGGAACCTATACTTATACGCACTCACGCGTGGAGGACTTTAACTTCGAAGGACGTGAGAACGAGAGCGGGTTGAGTTTGCCGGGGTCTCCCGAGCATACGGCGAATGCCTCTCTTTACTTTGAAAAAGGAGGCTTGAATGTGCGCCTGAGCTATAACTTTGCATCTGATTTTATCGATGAAATGGGCCCAAGTACATTTTATGACAGATATTATGATGCTGTGAACTATATGGATGTGAACGCCAGTTATACCTTTGGCAAGAAGGTGAAAATGACCTTTTATGCTGAGGCGAACAATCTGCTGAACCAGCCGCTCCGTTATTACCAGGGAACGAAGGATCGTACTATGCAGGCAGAATATTATGGCGTGAGAATGAATGCAGGTTTAAAAATAAGTTTCTAAAAATAAGTATATGAAAACGTTGATGATGATTAGAAGAATGAAAGAAGTATTGACATGGGTATGGATTGCCGTCATTGGTACGGCTATCTGCCTGAATGTGTGTGCCCAGACTCCGCAAGATTGGAAAGGACTGGAGAAACAACTGAATTTTTATATGGCCAACGATTTGGGACGTAACGGTTATTATGACCAGAAGCCCATAGCCGAGTTGATGGGAGAAATGGCGGATGTTATTGGTCCCGAGTGTGTATTTGCAGCCGGAGACGTGCACCATTTTGAAGGTGTGCGCAGCGTTAACGATCCGCTCTGGATGACCAACTACGAGTTGATTTACAGTCATCCCGAGTTGATGATAGACTGGTTTCCGATCTTGGGAAATCATGAATACCGGGGTAATACGCAGGCTGTGTTGGATTATACCAATGTGAGTCGTCGCTGGTCGATGCCTGGTCGTTATTATACCAAAGTCTTTGAGAAGAAAGGAACTGCCATCCGTTTTGTGATGATAGATACCGCTCCTCTGATTGACAAATACCGTAACGAGAGCGAAACTTATCCGGATGCCTGTAAACAAGATATGGATCAGCAATTGGCATGGATAGATTCTGTACTGACTGTTGCCAAAGAAGATTGGGTAGTCGTAATCGGACATCATCCCATTTATGCTGAAACGTCGAAAGACGACAGTGAACGCAGCGATATGCAGAAGCGTCTGGATCCTATCCTCCGTAAACATAAGGTGGATATCTATGCATGCGGACACATTCATAACTTCCAGCACCTTCGTGTGCCGGGCAGTGATATCGACTATGTGGTAAATTCGGCTGGTTCGTTGAGCCGTAAGGTAAAACCAGTGGAAGGCACTCTGTTCTGTAGTCCCGAACCGGGCTTTTCTATCTTTACGGCAGACAAGAAAGAACTGGATATGCACATGATTGATAAGAAAGGAAAAGTAATCTATACTGTAAAACGCACCAAATAGGAATAGTTATTTTAGGGAAAAAGAGTACATTTGCGGTATAAAACTGTAAATGTACTTTTTGTTATGTTGAATACACTCCTTTTGATTGGTGGTCTGGCTCTCATTTTAGCTGGCGCGAATGGCTTGACGGATGGTTCTGCAGCGGTTGCCAAACGTTTCCGTATTTCTGATTTGGTAATCGGGCTTACCATTGTAGCTTTCGGCACTTCGGCTCCCGAATTGGTTATCAGTGTGCTTTCTGCATTGAATGGCAGTGCTGAAATGGCTATTGGTAATGTGGTGGGTAGTAATATATTCAATGCTTTGATGATTATAGGTTGTACTGCCTTGGTACTCCCCATAAAAGTAGGTGAGGGGACGATGAGTAAAGAGATTCCGTTAGTCATTCTTTCTTCGTTGGTACTTTTTGTCTGTGCCAATGACATGATGCTGGACAGGGAAGCGGTCAATGTTATCAGCCGTTCCGATGGGTTTGTTCTGCTGGCTTTCTTCCTTATATTTATGCGTTATACATTTGCCATCGCCCGTAATGGGGCAGATGAGGCAGGAGAGGAGCAGAAGATAAAGGAAATGCCTGTATGGAAATCGGTGTTGTATATTGCAGGAGGGCTGGCCGGACTCATATTCGGCGGACAGCTTTTTGTCGACGGGGCAAGCGGGCTTGCCCGTTCATGGGGTGTCAGTGAATCGGTAATCGGACTGACATTGGTAGCCGGAGGTACTTCCGTGCCGGAGCTTGCCACATCTGTTACGGCGGCTTTAAAGAAGAATCCGGGAATTGCTATCGGCAATGTCATCGGTAGTAATCTGTTCAATATATTCTTTGTTCTGGGGTGCAGCGCTACGGTGTCACCGCTTCCGATGGGGAATATAAATAACCTCGATTTAAGTGTACTGATTGCTTCCTCCCTGTTGTTGTGGCTGGTAGGCTGGTTTTTCCGCAAACGTACCATAACCCGGCTTGAAGGCGCATTGATGGTTGGCTGTTATGTCGTTTATACCGCCTATCTTATTGCCCAACAGTGAAAAAGCCATAAAAAGAATAAGTTTTCTGCAAAAAAACTTCTATCTTTACACCCCGAATTTTATAAAAATACAGCATGGCTATTACCATTAAAAAAGTCAGTTCAAAGAAAGAACTAAAGACGTTTATACGGTTCAACTACGAGTTATACAAAGAGAATCCCTATTCCGTACCCGATTTGTACGATGATATGCTGAATACGTTCAGCCCGAAGAAGAATGCCGCTTTCGAGTTTTGTGAGGCGGAGTATTTTCTGGCATATAAGGATAACAAGGTGGTAGGACGTATTGCAGGGATTATAAATAAACGCGCAAACGAGACTTGGAATAAAAAAGAAGTTCGTTTCGGATGGATCGATTTTCTGGATGATATCGAAATATCACGTGCCTTGTTGGATGCAGTAGCCCAATGGGGTAAATCAAAAGGTATGGATACCATTCAGGGGCCTTTAGGCTTTACCGACTTTGATGCGGAGGGTATGCTGGTAGAAGGATTCGACCAGTTGAGCACCATGGCGACTATCTATAATTATCCTTATTACCCACAGCATATGGAGAAGTTGGGATTCGAGAAGGATGCCGATTGGGTGGAATATAAAATTTATATTCCGGATGCAATTCCTGATAAGCATAAGCGTATCAGTGACTTGATTCAACGTAAGTTTAACCTGAAGGTGAAGAAATATACATCGGGTAAGAAAATTGCGGCCGAATATGGACAGGCTATATTCGAGTTGATGAATGAGGCTTATGCTCCGCTTTATGGTTTCTCGGCTTTGTCGCAAGGACAGATCAACCAGTATATAAAGATGTATTTGCCTATTGTAGATTTGCGTATGGTAACCTTGGTGACCGATGCCGAAGATAAACTGGTGGCAGTGGGGATTTCAATGCCTTCTCTGTCCGAAGCGTTACAAAAAGCGAAGGGACGTTTGCTGCCTATGGGATGGTATCACCTGTTGAAAGTGTTGTTCCTGCATAAGTATCCTCCTATGTTGGATTTGTTGCTGGTTGCTGTAAAACCTGAGTATCAGAACAAAGGTGTCAATGCTTTGTTATTCTCGGACTTGATCCCCGTATATCAGCAACTGGGATTCAAGTATGCCGAAAGTAATCCGGAACTGGAACTGAACGGAAAGGTGCAGGCCCAGTGGGAATATTTCAAGACCGAGCAGCATAAACGCCGTCGTGCTTATAAAAAGAGTATTCTGTAACAACGATATATAAAAATGTGATAAGTCAATATGGAAGAAAACAACGAACTGATAAACAATCCCGCCGTAGAATATACCGACGATAATATCCGCCACCTCAGTGACATGGAGCATGTGCGTACCCGTCCCGGTATGTATATTGGAAAGTTGGGTGACGGATCACATGCCGAGGACGGTATCTACGTTCTTTTGAAAGAAATTATCGATAACAGTATCGATGAATTTAAAATGCAGGCGGGTAAAAAGATTGAGATTATTATTGAAGAAAATCTCCGTGTCAGCGTGCGTGATTATGGCCGGGGTATTCCGCAGGGAAAACTCATTGAAGCTGTTAGTGTGTTGAATACGGGAGGTAAATATGACAGCAAGGCGTTCAAGAAGAGCGTCGGACTGAATGGGGTCGGTGTGAAAGCCGTCAACGCATTGAGTTCACGTTTCGAGGTGCGCAGCTATCGTGATGGAAAGGTGCGTATCGCTACCTTTGCCAAGGGAGACTTGTTGACGGATACCACACAAGATACAACAGAGGAGAACGGTACCTATATTTTCTTTGAACCGGATAACCTGTTGTTTGAGAACTACAGTTTCCGTCCGGAGTTCGTGGAAACCATGCTCCGCAACTATACCTATCTGAATACAGGACTGGCCATTATCTATAACGGTCAGCGTATCCTGTCCCGTAACGGGTTGGTGGACTTGCTTAACGACAACATGACGGCTGTGGGATTATATCCCATCATCCACTTGAAAGGAGAAGATATCGAGATCGCTTTTACGCATACCGGTCAGTATGGTGAGGAATATTACTCTTTTGTCAACGGACAGCACACCACACAGGGAGGTACGCACCAAAGTGCTTTCAAAGAGCATATAGCCCGTACCATCAAGGAATATTTCAACAAGAACATGAGATTTGAAAATGCGGTAGTTGTTTCTAAGCATTTTGGAGACATAATCTTACAAAAATTAACCGCGATAGCATTTACTTGTTTTAGGCTACGTGATATAATAGGCAAGATTATAGTGATACGCGTGGTCTCATAAACGAAATGCCGGAAGTTTGGTATTCGGGAATACAGTGTTACAAATGCTGTAATGTTTGCATGGGACGAAATGGGAGGGAATATGACAAAGAAAATACGATCGGTCAGCAATACGTGCATAATTATGCTTGTTTGCATCGGGATAAATTACATGGGAAAGGTATTGGCAGCAGATTGGCAATTGCCGTTGTGGATGGATTCCATCGGCACGGGGATGTCAGCGTGTTTACTTGGCCCTTTTTTTGGCG
>OGRH01002031.1_pt1 | contig 11446 bp, 7 predicted proteins | sample 1553461 | NCBI WGS metagenome assembly OGRH01 (sample SAMEA2580092, study PRJEB22360) | human gut metagenome | biome: human gut; feature: human-associated habitat; material: faeces | place: Denmark | collected 2008/2010
CCCAGATTACATGGTTCGTGCTGACGGAATTTATCATCATTCTGTTTGCAGATGTTTATACACATCTGTCTGGTTTTTTGCATCCACATTGCACATCCAGTGGAACTTCTTGGGGAACTGTTCACAGATGCGTTTACACTCCTCATTTGCTGCAACCAGGATCTGCTCATTTTCCTGTTCGCCGGAAGATAACACGATTCCCTGTTCAATTCCAAGTTCCTCTAAGTGCGGCAGCATCTGTGCCGCACTGGAAAGGAACATGGTATCTGTTTTCGGATACTGCTGTAATGTCAGATGAAGATGAATATCAATTTTTTTCAATCTAATCTCCTCTTTACTATTCACGTCTTTGTTTTAATTCCGCATACATTTCTTTGGTCTGTTCCTTATCCAGATTAAAGATTGCGCCGATACCAATGAGTTCCAGCACACAGGTCAGCACCGGGATCAATGCCACTAACATGTAGATATTGTTTATGGTTGCATCTGACTGCACCACATTATTTCCAGAAATATATCCGATCGCCTGGAGTCCGAAGGAAACACCTGCGGAAGCAATGGTGGAACCGATTTTACGGCTGAACGTATAAAGGGAATACATCGAGCCATCACTTCTCTCATGGAACTTCCACTCACTGTAATCCAGACAGTCTGTGACAAGCGCCCAGATCAGCATGGTAAATACGGTCTGTCCGATCATTGCCAGTACATTCAGTACCGAATAAACATAAACGTTTGGTATTTTTACGGCAAAAATGATTACACTGAGCACGGTACTGCTGATTACGCCAAACATCAATGTCGTTTTCTTTCCAAACTTTGCAACCAGTTTTGGCACAAGCGGGAAACAGATGATAATGATCGGCACACTTGCAAGACTAAGCAGAGTCATTGCAGAGGTATTTCCATAGTACTCTTTGAATACATAACTTCTAATCTGGTTTGAACCGGTGATATAGAGCATACTTCCAATGGTTGCAACCATGACACCGATCAGTGGCCTATTTTTTACGACTGCTTTCAACACATTTCCATAATTGAACTTTTCTGTATTCTGTTTCTTTTCCTCACGCACACGCTCTGTCGTTAAATGTAACAGCAGGCAGTAGCAGACCACACTTAAAATTCCAAAAATAACTGCCAGAAGTGTAAATCTTTCCGGGATAATGTTGCTTTCGCTGTCAAAACAGACTACCGGCACAAAGGATAACGCTGCAATTCCCACAAATGTTCCGCCAAGACTTCTTGCCCTTGAGAGTTTACTCCGGTCAATCGGATCTGTGCTGACCACACTTGCCATCGCACCAAACGGCATGGAAGTTCCGGTATAGCTCATTCCATATAAGACATACACAAAAGCGACCCACGCATGAAGTGCAACACCTTCAAACGGCACTTTGGAAAAACAAAGCACACCTGACAACGCTAGCGGTATCATAAAAATTTTAATCCACGGTTTGAATTTATCTCCTGATTTTCCAAGCATCCAACGGTCCGGAAAAGAACCCATGATCGGGTCATTTACTGCATCCCAGAGTCTCGCTGCAAGGAACAGGGAACCCATCCACGCCGGACTGATTCCCAGCACATAAGTACAAAACGTCAAAAAATATGCGTCTACAAATAAATTGACAAAACTGCCCGCCATATCTCCAAACACATATCCGATCTCATCCCTTTTTGAAAAGGGTCTTACATTTCTTTCATTCATAAATTTTTCTCCTTCTGGTATTTGTACGCGCGCATTGGTTTTGTGTCTGTACATTTCACAAGAACCGATATCCTTATGATACATTTGCTTTATTGCAATTTAAATTGCATTTATACTAAAATACATTGCATATCTTACATTTATTGTGCTATAATATTTGTAGGATTGTATAAATATAACAAATCAGAACAGGAGTTTTTATGAAATATAGCCAAATGAAACGTTTTTTAATGGAACATAAGGATTCGATGAAGCCTCCGTATATTTCCACGCTCGATGGCATCCTGACTGCCGGTGGGGAATTGATCGGATACCAGGAACTGGAAATGGACAGCCCCTATCTGGATGTGCATGAGGATACCAGTTACACGAAAGACTATGTAACCCTCCACAGCCACGAGTTTTACGAACTTCTTTTCTGCCGCAGTGGAAACTTGCAATATCTCATTGGAAACACCCGTTACCAGATCCGCAAAAATGATATCATCCTCGTTCCCCCCGGCACCAGCCACCGCCCTTTATTTTTAGAGCAGCTTCGGGAACCCTATCAGAGAACCGTACTCTGGATCAACAACGATTTTTTTGAGACCTGTAAGCAGAACTTCTTTGCGGATACAGGCTCCTCCCAATATGCACCACAAAAGCAGCTCCCCTATGTCATCCGCCCGGAAGGAACACTCTTAAACCAGATCGACCAGCTTCTGGCTGCACTGTTGTACGAGGGTTCCACCATGCGTCTTGGAAGCGAGCTCTACCGCATGGGGCTTTTTCTGCAGTTGTTCTGTCTGTTTTACCGTATGAACGACCATCCGCAGTCAGACATCCCCAAACCGGAGAATACAGGCCTGTTAGACCAGATTCTCAACTACATTGAATTGCATTTATCCGAAGACCTCAGCCTCGCATCTATTTCAGCGCAGTTTATGGTAAGCCAGTCGACAGTAAGCCAGCTTTTTAAAAAGCAGCTTGACACCGGCTTTTACAAAATCGTTACCCAGCGGAGACTGATCGAATCTAAAAATCTGATCAATTCCGGCTTTCCATTGAAAGAAGTTGCCGAACAGTGCGGCTTTTGTGATTATTCTGTTTTTTACAAAGCGTTTGTGAAAGAATATGGCATCTCTCCACGCAGCTTCCGGACCCGTGAAAAAGAAACGCATGATTTTTACTGATGCGGATTCAGGTGTCAAAAGGTAACTTCAGATTTTTTGACTGGCAAATAATGCCCTTTTGATAACCAGAGATAAGCATACAAAAATCCGCGGCATATGCCACGGACTTTTCCATAATACAAGGGACTGCCATACGGCAGTCCCTAATTATGCATATTTTATACTTATTTATTTCCATCCAGCTTATCGAGCATATCCCACACGCCGAGCATATACATAATACCCAGTGCGCGGTCGTATAAGCCATACCCCGGACGAACATTGCCCGGCTTTTCACCCCAGAGGTGGCGTCCATGATCCGGACGGATATAACCCTCAAATCCGCAGTCATGGTATGCTTTTAAAATGTCAAGGATTCCGGTATCCCCATCACAGTCACGATGAGAAGCCTCCGAAAAATCTCCATTCGGAAAATGTTTTACATTGCGGATGTGCGCAAATGCAATGCGGTCACAATGCTTGCGGACAATATCTGCCACATTGTTTCCCGGGTCGGCATTCAAAGACCCTGAGCACAGTGTCAGACAGTTGTACGGGCTGTCAACCATCTTTAAGAAACGGTCAATATTTTCTTCACAGGTCAGAAGACGCGGAAGTCCGAAAATATCCCATGGCGGATCATCCATGTGGATTGCCATTTTGATATCGCATTCTTTACAGGTCGGCATAAGCGCTTCAAGAAAATATTTTAAGTTTTCCCACAATACTTCTTTTGTCACAGGCTTGTAAGCTGCAAAAAGCTCGTCCAGTTTCTCCATACGTTCCGGCTCCCAGCCTGGAAATGTCATTCCATGTAAATTATTTAAAATATAGTCTGCCATTTCTTTCGGATCATCATGGATCTTGCCTGCTTCGTAATAAAGTGCTGTCGAACCATCTCCTACCGGATGAAATAAATCCGTGCGCGTCCAGTCAAAGATCGGCATAAAATTATAGCAGATAACCTTGACACCGAATTTGGAAAGGTTCTTAATTGTCTGGATGTAGTTTTCAATATACTGGTCACGGCTTGGAAGTCCGATCTTGATATCATCATGTACATTAACAGATTCCACAACGTCCATATTAAAACCATATGGCTCAAGCTGTTTCTGCACTTCTGCAATCTCTTCTACCGTCCACACTTCTCCCGGCAGTTTATGATGCAGCGCCCACACGATGCTCGTCACACCTGGAATCTGTTTGATATCAGCAAGGCTGATCTTGTCATTACCCTCGCCATACCAGCGGAAACCCATCTGCATTGGCATATCTTTTTCCCCCTTAATCTTGATAATTGCATTATAGCATGTACATTTTTTTACTGGCAATTCAAGTTAATTGCTGTTTTTATTGCAAATCTTGCGATTCCGTTACTTTTGGCATTTTTCGAATCGTCCGGAATACCCCTGTGTATTTCTGCTGTTCCACCATGCGGTCTGAAAACGTACTCTACCGCATGGGGCTTTTTCTGCAGCTGTTCTATCTGCTTTAACGAATGAATGATCCGTTGAATTGCATTTAGCAGAAGGCTTCAATCTACATGTTTTATCTTGCCAGCAGTCCTCTCGCAAAGTAATCCGCCATCGCAAGTGCCTGCTGCTCTACGTCCCGGAACACATCAATGCTCTGCTCATACTCTCCATTGACCTGGTGCTCGATCTCCTCCCTGGTCAGATCCAGATGATTTAACAGCATATTTCTGGTTTCCCTGCTCTCAAAGTACGGATTGTAATTCGCAAAAAGAGCTGCCATCTGATTGGCATTGCGGTACCACTCCTTCACCAGCGCATCATAATCAGACATATTTTTTGCCTTCAATGCCTGAATGATCTGTCCGGCGATCTCAATATGCTCCGTCAGAAGATTGCGGAGCTGTCTGGTCGTTGCGATCGGAAGATACCTTGCAAATACATCCGTGATCTCGTCTGCGGTCTCAAGCAGCCGTTCTTCCACTGCCTGCTGGTCTGCATTGTCTGCGACTGCACTCATCAGGTACATTCTCGTCCAGTAAACATGATTTAACCATGCAAGACGCATATCCTCGTTGAGACGGAGGATGGAATCCTCACGCTCTGATTCGGTCTCGTTGCTGCCTCCGGCATTTCCTGTTCCTCCTCCCATGTTTCCTCCCATGCTGCCTGTGCCGCCGCTCATATGCCCGCTTCCGGTGTTTCCTGTTCCTCCTCCCATATTTCCACTTCCAGCGTTTCCTGTTCCTCCTCCCATGTTTCCGCCTCCCGGATTCTGCGGAGGCACATATCCCTCTCCCGGGCAGATAAAAAGCTTCATCCCGATCTGGAGATTATATGGATTGACTCCCGGATTTCCAAGAATCAGTTCCGTCACTGTCGTGTGATACTGTCTCGATAATTTATACAGGGAATCGCCTGCCTGTATCGTATGCACAATTTTGTTCTGACAATACATATCTTTATTTCCAACCATAACTTTTTCATATTATGATATGAAATACAAAAAAAAATGTGAAATACCATTTCTGAGATTTCACATTTCGCATTATTTTTCTACCAGGATTCGGGTGGCAAATATAGTTTTCAGTTTTTGACTGCTAAATTGCACATCTGTCATGGCTACCCCCATATTTACAACAGCGTCGCAAATATCGGTGCAGCGATTACCGTCAGAATACCTGCCACCGCAATGGAAAGACTGCTCATCGCGCCTTCGATTTCTCCAAGTTCCAATGCCTTTGCTGTGCCGAGTGCATGTGCGGAGGATCCGATCGCAATTCCCTTTGCCACCGGCTCTTCAATTTTGAAAACACGGCAGATCGTTTCCGCTAACACATTTCCGATAATACCGGTGATAATGATGACCGCAACCGTGATTGTGACATAACCGCCAAGTTCTTCCGAGATTCCCATTCCGATCGCCGTTGTGATCGACTTCGGGAGAAGCGTGACATACTGTGCATGGTCAAAGTGGAATAACAGCGACAAGACCAGAACACAGATCACACTCGTCAGAACACCGGAAATCAATCCTGCAAAAATCGCCGCAACATTCTGTTTCAGCAGTTCGAACTGCTCATAAAGCGGGATAGCCAGATCGGGCTTGGCCGCGCCGGTAAAGCTCGGCCTGCGGCCGTGGCTCACGTCGCCGAAGAGCGTAAACTGGCTCACGACAAGAACGCTTCCGCCAACGTCGGCGAGCGAGCGGTTCATTTTATCGTTTTCATCGCGGAACACCCGCAGCCCCAGCACCTTTTCGGCCAGCTTCCGGCAAAGCGCAGGCGTATCGTCCGGCCCAACGCCAAGCAGGATCAAAAAGCCCTTTCCGATTTTTCCGTGAACAGCGCCGTCAATGGAAACACTGGCGGAATTCACGCGGGTAACGACTGCTTTCATAGTGAGATCCTTTCATTTTGTGGGAATGCTCTGCATTCAGAATTTGAGAGGCAGTACGAATTTGTCCAAGACCTGGTAGGGGCGGGGCTCTGCTCCGCCCGGCAGGATGCCCTGAATCTTTGGAAAGCCTCGGCGAATCCGTATGCACGTGCGCATTCGGCTGTAGGGGGGCAGAATGCACCCGTTTTTACGGAACTCTGCGGCAAATTCGCATCTGCCAAATGGGCCGACAGCGTCGCCGGCCCCTGCACCGAAACCTCAATACCCCGTATCCTGTAGGGGCGGACGACTCTGTCCGCCCGCAGAATGCACCGGTTCTTTCGAAACTCTTCGGCGAATTCGGAGCTTCCAAATGGGTCGAGTAGGCATCGGCCCGTACATACAAGTAGGAAACTGCATTCGTATCCGCCCGAGATTCCCGTTAAAACGAGTGCCCTCCGCCGGGCGGAGCAGAGCCCCGCCCCTACCAGCCCTGTTCGAGTGCCGGTCGTTCTCTGTGTAAATCTGATGTGTGCTGACCTTAAGTTGATGACATTGCCTTGAAAGGGGCGCCTTTTTGTGCGCAAAAAACGCCCCCGGCGTGAGCCGGGGGCGAGGGGTCGATATGCTTAGAACGTCAGGAAGCGGTGGAGCATGACAGCGACCTGAGCGCGGGTGGCGTTGCCCTTTGCGGAGAGGGTCGTCCTGCCGCCGGAGGTGACGCCGGTGATGATGCCGGTGCCGACAGCCCACTGCATTGCCGTGACGGCAAAGGAGCTGACCTGCGCCTGATCGGGATAGCCGCTCAGAGAACCGGTCACGGTCGGACTGCCTTCGTAGCGGTACAGGATAGCCGCGATCTGCTCACGGGTGACATTGCCGTTCGGGTCGAAGGTCGTGGCGGTCGCGCCGTTGACAATGCCCATGTTGGAGGCCCAGAGGACTGCGTTGTAGTAGTACTGGCCCTGCTTGTTGTCGGTGAACTTGTTGGTGATACCGGTAACGGTGGGCTCGCCTGCCGCACGGTAGAGGACCGTGACGAGCATTGCGCGGGTCATCTTGGCGCCCGGCCCGAAGAGCTTCGGGTTCTTGGTGTTGTTGCCCTTGATGATGTCGTTCATGTACATGAAGTCGACCGAGTTGGCCGCCCACTTGTACGAGCCGCTCACATCCGTGAACTGGTTGGAGGCTGTCTGCTGGTTGACCTTGAAGGACAGCGTGCCCTTCGTGCTGCCGTCGATGGTGTAGCTGACCTCGACGCTCTTGCTGTCGGCCAGCGGCAGGATATAGAGGTTATCCAGACTGCCGGAGCCAGAGAAGTAGAACTTCGTGCTGCCGAAATCCTTGCTGGTCAGCGCGGTGCAGTTCTTGATGCTGGTGTAGCTGGAATAGAGCTTGCCGCCGACGACACGGTCAATGGTGATGTAGGTGCTGCCGGTGGCGTTATCCGGCGTGAGTTCGTTTGCAATGCCCATGGAGCGGAAGGACGCGCCGGTGGAGTTCAGCGTGTGGGTGTCATTGACATAGACCACAAGCTGGCCGTTCATCTGACCGGACGAGCCGTTTGCCGTGAAGGGGATGGTCACAGTGTACTTCGACGTGGTGCTGCCCGCGATGAAGTAGACGTTTTTCAGCAGGTTCGAGCCGGTCGAGACGCTGTAGGCCTCGCTGCCGACCTTGCCGGAGCTGGTCGTGCTGCCCTTGTACAGTGCGCCGCGGTTATCGGAGTTCGTGCCGAAGGTCACGGTGCTCAGGCCGGAGCCGTAGACGCGCTGGAAGTCGCTGACGACCATCTGCTGCTTTTCATTGGCGGAGATGTGGTATTCGACCGTGCTTGCGCTGGTCACGACATTGATCGTGCCGGTCGCGATCTGGGCGCTGCCGTCATAGGCGGCGTACCTGATGGTATGCGTGCCGGTGGTTCTCGTCGGACGGTAGACCATCTTGCTGACTTCGCTGGCAGAATACTTGGTCGTCGTGCTGACCGTGCCGGACATGGCGCTCGAGGTATAGAGCGTACCGTTGGCCGGGGACTCAAAGGTAAAGGTGCTGGGCGTGACCTTCGCGGCGGTCTTGACTGCCGCGGCGAGCTTGCTGCCGTCGAGCTGGACGTAGGTTTCGTTCTCGCCGAGCGTCAGGCTGACAGTGTCCGCCTCGGGGACAGTGACGGTGAACTTCACTTCGGCAGCATACTTTTTCGCGCCGATCGTCGTTTCAGCCTTGATGGTGACCTGACCGCCGGCCTTGGCCGTCGCGGTGATAGAGGGGCTGCTGTTGGTGCTGGTCTTGCTGGAGAGCTTGACGATGTTCTCGTCGCTCGAGGACCATGTGATCGTATAGGTCTTGCCGGTCACATTGGTCAGCTTGCCGCTCACATACTCCTGCGGCGTGCCGGTGATGGTGAACGTCCCGCCAGCTTTTACCGTAGTCGGGTTGAAGACAATGTTGATGTGGTTCTCACCCGTGATGGTGATGATGGCCTTGCGTGTTTCGGCATACTTGCCGTCATCGGTCGTGACGCGGCAGTAGAACACATAGGTTCCGGTACCGGTGATGTACTGCTTGAGATTGGACAGAACCGAACGGTAGTTCGTAGGCTTATCGGTAATTTTGTCTGTCTGAATTGCTTTATCCACACCGCCGGTCGTCTGGTCGCTGTTCATGTACCAGACCACGGATTTGATCTTGCCCGTCGAAACCGACGCTGTCATGGCCAGATCGGCAATGGTGTCCGTGATCTTATAGGCCGCGTTTGCGGGCTGCTCCGTAAAGGAAATGTCGGAGAAGGTCACCTTGCCTGTCGTCGTAACACCGCTGTCGTCAGGGTCGCTTCTGTTGTAGAAGAACTCCTTTGTGGCCGTTTTGAGTCCGTTAAGTGTATAGGTGAACGTATAGCCAGCCGCATCAGAACCATTTGCTTTTGCAGTTTTGACTGGCAATTCATAGATCATTACCTCGTCGGAGTAAATACTGGTTTGAATCTCGACCTTCGCCGATTCTTTCTTAAACAGAGCTTCGAGTTCTGTCTGGGTCATTTTTCCGACCGTCTCACCGATGCTCGGCTCTTCGGTGATCTTGTATGCACGACCCTGATAGACCGTAACATTATAGGTTGCGGTAACATTGCCGTCGACCTTCGCGGTGATCGTCGCCGTACCGGCTGCGACCGGCACGATCGTCGCAGTTGCCGAGGTTCCGTCCGATTCGGTCGTGCCCACCTTGGCAACAGCGGGGGCAGAGCTTGTCCACTCAATGCGGGAATAGGCATTTTTCAAATCCGCAGCGCTTGCAAGCAGCGAATCGGGAGCCTTGATGCGCGCAGTAAGTATCAGCTCGTCACGGATCAACGCAGACTTCACAGCAGGCTTATAATAGCTGTCCAGCAGACCGAAGACCATCGTGCCGTTGTCCAGCAGTGTTTGCAGACGGACCTTTTTATCTTTTCCATTTGCATCCTTAATCGTTACGCTTTCGTTGTTCATGACTTCGAGTGCTGTAACAGCCATGCCCTTATTCTTGATGCTGACGGTGCAGACGGCATAGCTGCCCACGATCGATGCGGACGGGTTCGTCTGGTCGATCTTCGCATATGTCAGCCCCGCGTTGTAGTCCGCGATGCAGATATAGATCTTCGTTGCGTCGCAGGCCTTGTACGGCTCGACCGTTGCAGAGGTCGTGGTGGCATTGGGACGGACATACAGATAGTTGCCCGTAGTATCGCCCGTGGTATCGTACAGATACAGCAGCTTCGGCTGGGTCGTGCCGGAATAGCCAGAGACTCTCGGCTGAAGCAGGCCGTTCGTGCCGTTCGCTTCCAGAGACAGCGTCTGCTGCGCGTCCGGCAGTGTGACCGTGACCGTTGCTGCGCCGCTGACTCTGAAGCCGATGGTCTTGGTCGCAGTCGCGGACGTGGACGGCTTCATGCCATCTTTACCCTGATACCAGACCTGCGCCGTCAGCGTTGCGCCGCCGACCTTCTCTGCTTTGACAGTCGCTTCAACCTTATAGGTCGTGTAGTTGCCGACCGTGCTTGCGATGACCTTCGCGCTGTCAGGAGAAACCGAGATGGCATCGCTATCGCTGGTAAAATGTACCTCGCAGTTTGCCAGATTGCCTGCAGTCACACCGCTGCTGCCGACCGTGACAGTCGCGGTGAGCGTTCTGGTGTCGCCCTGATTCAGCGCAACCGTGCCGTTGATATTACTGTTGCTGAGCGCCAGCGTGAGGGTATATGCGTCCCGCACATAAACCGTGAAATACTCCGAATGGGATCTGCCATTTGCCAATGTACCGGTAGCCGTGATCCGGATGGCCGTGTTGCTGGCCTTTTTGCCGGTCACGATCGCCTCTGTTTTGCTGCCGCTGACAGCTGCGACTGTCGCGACGCTCTCATCACTGGATTCCCAGTTTGTCACAGTAAAGCCTGTGATCGACGTCTTGATCTTGATCGTCGAGTCCGGCTCGACGCTGTACGCCTGATTTGCAGCCAATGCCGCCGGAACCATCGCCAATACCATGGCGAGCACCAGCAGCAGGCTCATGAATCTTCCAAATGTACGCTTCATAAGTGCACCTCTTTCATTTTGCAGCCTGTTGCGGCCGCAGAATTTCATGTAATCAGTTTACCATAAAAATTAAAAATTGCAACCGATTTTTACGAAAATGTCTGTTTTACCAAGCATTTCAGCCCCTTTCGGCCCATGTTGCGAGGTAGACGTAACACTCGCCACAAGATATTGTGGGCCGCGCCGCGTCCGCATCCGCGCTTCTCTTTCCTACACGCAAAAATTCCGCAAGGGTTGCATCCTGCCGAAAGTTTTCTGTCCGCAAAAAGCTGCCCTTTTGCAAAGGGGGCTTGACAAGAGCAGTCTAATGCGTTAGACTGCAATTACAGTCTAACACATTAGACAAGGAGGGAATGCCTATGTCCACCCCGAAGATCTTTGAGAGCGAATACCGGTTCTGCCTGATTTTATGGGAGCATGAGCCGCTGCCCAGCGCGGAGCTGGCGAAGCTGTGCAAAGAAAGGCTCGGCTGGAGCCGGACGACGACATATACGGTCATCCACCGTCTAGGCGAGCGCGGCATCGTAAAAAACGAAAACGGCCTCGTCTCCTCCCTCGTCTCCAAGGACGAGGCGCAGGCGGCAGAGCTGGACGAGCTGGTCGAGAAGACGTTCGAAGGCTCGCTCCCCGCGTTTATCGCGGCGTTCGCGCGCAAGACGAAGCTTTCGC
>OGRH01002038.1_pt1 | contig 11378 bp, 6 predicted proteins | sample 1553461 | NCBI WGS metagenome assembly OGRH01 (sample SAMEA2580092, study PRJEB22360) | human gut metagenome | biome: human gut; feature: human-associated habitat; material: faeces | place: Denmark | collected 2008/2010
AAAAACCGATCGCAGTCTTCCCAAGGGAAAAACCAGCCATTCCCGCCGTACACAAAACAGCCTTTGCAAGCTGAGAAAATTTAAGTTTCATCTTTGCTACTCTCCTTATCAGGTAGATTTTCAACATTATCGTCACTCTCTGGCTTATCCAGCATTGCCACAAGCTCATCATGAGAGATTTTTTTGCGTTTTGAATCCACAAACCACCACACAAGCAGTACCACAAACAATGGTATTGCTACAAAAGGCACGACCACAAGAGAATCGAGCTGAACAGCGTCTGCCGTTATTTTTGAAACACTCTTTGTATCGTCCGCAGTTTCAACTCTCTTTGCACGAACAAGAAGCCTGTGAGAATTGACTCCGTATGGTGTGCAGGTAGTCAACGTAACATGATCCTCACCTGGAATAATGTTCAGCTTATCCATTTCATTAGGCAGAACTATATAAACAGCCTCGACCTCATATGTATAGACCTCTTTCAACACTGTTATAGTGAACTCATCGCCCTCTGCAAGCTTATCAAGGTCGCTGAAAAGCTTTGCCGACGGCAGACCTCTATGTGCTGAAATGACCGAATGAGTGTCCGCTCCGCCAACAGGCAGGCTCGAACCCTGCAGATGTCCCACAGCAACATTTAACACGCCGTCACTTGTGCCATGATAAATAGGCAACTCCACCCTTATAGTCGGAATGGAAATATAACCCATAACACCCGTCCCCGTGATATCCAGGATATCTTCATAGCCCTTGACCTTATCATAATCCACAAAAGGTCGGGCAAGCTTTGCTATCTGTTCATTATATTTTCTGGCACAGCTGAGTATCTCTTCATTCTCCTTGTCAGAAAGGTCATTTGCCGCTTTCTGATAAGTCGCCACCGCACGGCTTTGCGTTTTTGAATTCCACCAATCGCTTATTGTTGGATATAACATCACGGAGAGCCCCACAAGCAATAACAAGACCAATAAAATTGTAGTTGATTTACCGCTTTTCTTCCTCATGGAGTCCTCCCTGATGCCTGCCGACCGAGATCGGCAGGACAAAGGTAAAAATAAATTCAAAAATTAATCGTTCTTAGCTCTCTTCTTAGCAATGAGAAGCACACCTGCGCCCAGTACGATAGCTCCGCCTACACCGTAGAAGATCTGAGTACCGATACCGCCAGTTGTTGGAAGTGAGCCGCCCTTCTGGTTTATGATCTTAACTGTTGAACCGCTTGTGCCTGAATCAGTGCCGTCGAGCATACGAATGGACTGAAGCGTATTAGCAGGATCATATGTTGTGTCAAACTTGAACTCATATGGATCAGCTCTGTTATACTGAGCAGGAGCTTCTGTCTCAACAAGCTTGTAAGTTGTCTGATCATCAATGCCCTTGATAGTAAACTTACCTGTTGCGTCTGTTTCGATATAATCAACAGAGCCTGCCTCACTGCCGATCTCAAGTCTGTAAACATTGTCAGCTATCTTGACAAGTCTGATAGCATCGCCATGAACATTTCTAAGCTGGAACTTAGCACCTGCAAGAGGCTCGCCCTTTTCGTCTACCTTGTTACCAACAAGTGAGAATGTCCAGTCATAAACTGTAACCTTAGGTGTTTCACCTTTCTCCTTACCTGTTGTGTCCTGAGGATTGTTTGAATATGTCAGATAAGCTGTGTTAGGGTTATTGTTCACGCTGTCAGGAGCAGTAACTGCTACCTTAGCTTTTTCATTGAGCTTAGCAGAATAATAAGTTTCGATCTTAGCAACTGTAGGATAGTTCTTTACAAGTTCCTTGATATCGAAAGTAACATAGAAAGATTCCTTATAATCGGTTGTACTGCTGTCGTCGCCAACTGTTGTGTTAGGACCTACTGTAACAGAAGTGATCTCCTGACCGTCAGCGTCATAGTACTTGTATGTAAGGTTATCATTGAATGTAAAGCCCTCGCTGAGCTGGTCACGAACTGTGTATGTATACTTGTCATAAGCTGATACATCGCTTGGTATAGTTGTTGTGATCTTGAATTCTACATCGTCACCAATTGCGTTGTCACCAACATCGCCCCATGAGTCATTCTCATTGTGCTTGATCTGCTTTGTAAGTGTTGGCTTCGTCTTCTTTGGAGTAACGTTTGTTGTGCCTGAAACGTTAAGGATAAGAGCTGAGTTAGCCTTATCAACACCATTATTTTCTGTTGCATCGACAACGAGATAATAGCCAGCATTTGGAAGTGGAATAGTGTACTCACCGTTATCTTCATAGGCGGTTACAGACTTATTGTCGATGATGCAGGCAGAAGCGGCTTTTGCAAACTTTGCAGTATCTTCCTTTGTCCAATGATCTGCATCTGATATTATCTTTGCAACGTCTACTGCGCTCTCGGCACTGTCAAACTGAGACATATAAGTGCTAAGACCAGCAGTTTTCAGGCTGGTAAGCAGAGCATCGCCATTAATGCCTTTGCCCCACTTGATAGTATTTGTTGCAGATGCCTGATCAAAGATCTGATAAGCCTTATATACTCTGTTTGTATCAGAATCCTTGATAACAATGTTATTAACGCCAGCATCAGTAGTAGCAAATACTCCGAATGCTGATGTTGCAGCAATAGCTGAAACTGACATAACTGTTGCAGCAGCAAGAGCTGCGAATTTCTTTATCTTCATAATTAATTATCCTTTCATATTGGTTTATTTACAGCGTTTTTTTGCGACGCTTTGTAACTAAAAGTAATGTTGCAGCAACAGTGACTGTTCCGCCTGCTGCCACGAATGGGATAACACCCATGCCGCCTGTTTCAGGCAGCTCTCCCAAGGTTTCCTCAGAGTTGTTATAGACCTGAACATACTGATCACCGTTCTTTGTCATATCAATGCAATTCTCATTTTCTGAGCCATTGTATCTGTAGTAAGCTTTGTATGACGATGTGATTATCGGCTGACCGTTCACGTCTGTCTCCTCAAACCAATAGTAATACTTACTACCCTTGATGTCATTTTTTTCAAGAGAAACGGCATTTGACCAGTTGTTATCAGCCGTGAGCGTTATCTGCTTCCACAAGAATACTTCACCGCTAGGTGTCGCATCTTTACTAGGAACAGGTGTAACGTTCGTCTTCTCAGGTGTGCCAAGATCATTAGCTGTTACTGCGTATGAACAGCCACTATTGCCCTTAAGTGTAAGTTCAACAGTAATATCTGAAGTGATATTATTCAGATTTAGAACAAACTGACTCTTGTCCCAAGACGGTGTAACGTAATCACTAACGCTGACATACTTGCTATCACCGCTCCACATAGGTATAGGCTTGCCGTCCACCCAATTTTCACCTGACTTATAGATGTCAGCCAGAACAGCTCCTGAACTGTCAAGAACTCTAACACGTCCCTCAGTTTCACCGATATTTATCCATGACTTTGTCATATCAAAACTGAACTTAGCCGAGCCATACATGGCATACTCAGAGGCGAAGCTTCCGTTCTGAGCCATTTCTGTTCCATTGCTTGTAAGGATCTTGAATTTAACATTCTGTCCCTTATCCATTGTGCCTGTAAACTTGTTATATTTTTCAGGCACATCAGCCTTATTTGTTGACCTATAGATATTGAACGTTACCTTATCATTGGTATGAGCATTGCTATCGCTGTCAGACCATGCCTTTTGCAGGCGAACGTCCATATTTTCTACCTTCTGCGGGTTCTTGGTATTGACGATCGTATCAAAGCCTGTGGCACTGCCGTTATTTGAATAAGTATATGTAACGCCAAAGCCGTCAGGTATATTCTTTTCAAGAACATAGTAATACTTGTCCTTGTCAAGACCGTCAAGAGTTACCGTCCAATTCTTAGACTTTTCCAGAGAAACAGTTTTTATAAGTTTGCAATCTGTTGGTATTCCGTTATCTCCATTCACTCTTGTGGTTGAATTTGGTGCAACAGAGGACTCATAAACATCTGCCTCGATCTTGTCGATACCAGCAGGAAGCTCACTGTCAGCAAGCTTGTTTCCAAGCTCATCACGCCATTCCTTCGTAATGTTAAGTCCCTTGACGTTCGTAACTGTAACATCAGTGTTTTTGCTCATTGCCGTTGCACTGTATACAGCCTCATATCCTGTTGCAAGATCAATCTCTTTGATATAGTAGTAAAGCTGTTTGTAATCATTGCCGACCTTTGTATATCCAGGAAGCTTTGTCCACTCATGTTTCCAATTGTTAGCTTCGTTAAGAGTTACCTCATCACTGCCCCACTGAATATCATCTGGAACACCGCTTAAAACCTTAGTTGTAGACGAGCCAAGAAGAAACTTTACGCTCTCTGCCGAATGTTTGCCGTTTCCATCGCTCCAAACCTTGCTTGCAGTTATCTTAAACTCTTTCAGCAGATTTGTTACTCTGAACATATCTCCGTTCTTCACGAACTGATATCCGTCCTCACCGACTTCACTTGGAACTACAGCCGGACGCACCTTAAAAGCAAAATATATAGGAGTTTCGTCAAGAAGATAACCCTCTGGACTTTGCTTTTCTATAAGCTTATAAAGATGGCCCTCAGTATCTCCGGTGCCTGCGGCAGGTTCAAGGTCAAGGTTGTATGACCCGTCAGCATTTACATTGAATGTCTGCGCCTTATCCTGTGCCGAATTTCCCCAGATAACTGATTTTCTGTCTTTAGCAGCATTTTCTTTGAAATCTACTGCCGGAAGCCAATCGTATGTGCCATTTTCCAGCTTAGTGTATCTGTAGATCTCAAAAGAAGCCTTAAGCATAATACTATAGTCTCCGCTGTCTACCTTTATAATCTTAAATGGCTCAACAGTTGTTGATGACGCCTTTGACTGATTTATCAACTCAAACTCGGAATCATTATCTTCACTGTCATTTACAGCAGAGCCGTTTGTGTCAAATGATATATTATTGAACACATGGACTTTATAGCCATCGTTCTTAGCGTCCTCATCATTTGCAGGACTTCCTGTATAAACGTAAACTAATTTCAGGTGACGCTGATCTGGAACGTTTATTTCAAGTTTCTTTACAAAATCTCGTGTCTTTGCTGTCAGTGCGGAACACTTTACCGCCGAAAGCATTTTTTCATTGCTGACTTCAGTGTTTGAAAAGCCGCTGCCATCCCTGTATTCATATTCGACTCTGAAAACACCGCCCGCCTTCTCAGAAGAAACCTCTTCCACAGGGACGGATATGCTTGAGCCAAAATCTGACCACTCGTTTTTCTTGTTGGCAAAAGCCTTTACTTCTTTGAAGCTGTTGCCGTCCATATAGCCATAAGCCACATAGTAACTCTTTATATTTCCGTTTTCGTAGCCTTCAGGCAAAGTTAGATCAATAGTACCCTTAGCGCCAACAATACTTTCACTTGGAATAAAGTTAGCGATAAACTTGCCCTTTTCGTTGGTAATAACATCTGCACTGCAAGAAACTGTGTTGTCAACTGCCTCCGGATCTGATATCACATAACTGTAATCACTCACAGCAAGCTCTGCACCTGTATCTGCGTCAAATACCTTGATAGACTTCAGATCCATATCAACAGCGGAATTGCCATTTATGCTTACCGTTTTTGTCTGAATGTTACCCTGAGCGTCCTTTGTCTTAACTACAGCCGTGCCTCCGCACTTGATAACATCGTTGAGAGTTATCATTCCGTTTGTTGAGCATTTAAGCTTTTTAGGGTTAACATCAATGGTATAAGTTATCTCACAGCCGGTGGACTTCGGAGAAGAAGTTTTCTTCAAGTTCTTTTCCTTAACTGTCTGCGTCTGGCTTCTCTCCGGATATTTTCCAGCTTTATCCTGGACTGTGTTTTTGAACGCTGCAGTACCATTCTTGTAAACACCATTCTTAACATCATCGACCTTTACAAGTGTACTGTAGTAAGCTGTCCAAGCGTCCTGCTGATTCCATGCAGTCTTGAAAGTTACTGTATTGGCTGTCTTATCATAGAAATATTCAAACTGATTTGTTTGTGCAAAATCATACTTATCAGAACTATTTCCAAATGAATACTTGAGATAATCCTTGTTCTCGTAGAATATCATTCCCGCCGGAAGCGTGTCCACGATCTCGACATTATCGTTACGCTTATAAGTGCCGTCCTTGTTGATATCAAGCCGCCAATCAAACCTGTAATACTCAACACCATTTACAGTAACAACAGGCAGGCTGCTAAGATCATGCACTGTGTCGCCTGCTACACTGCTTGCAGCGTCATACTTTTCATAAGGCGCTTTGGAGCTGTCGCCTATAGTAAACTTAGTCTTATCTGCACTAGGCTCGAATATTTCACCTTTATAAGTAGCCTTGTTATTTACATTTATAATAGTACCTTCGTCAAGACCTGTTACATCTACGGTACTGCTATACTGTATCTGCACAAGGTTTATATTGTCAAATTCTTCACTATCATTGAACTTTATCTCAAACGAAGTGTTGTCGTCATTAGGTACTACAGTGTAATTTGAACTGTCAAGCGGTTCATAGCTTCCTGTTCCATTTCTCTGAACATACATGATAATGGAATCAGTGTCAAGAACGCTCTTTATTGACTTGCCATCATTTGACGTAGCGTTCATTATATCGCTTATAGTCTTGCCCCTAAAGGAACCGTTTGTCTGCTTGACCTCTACCAGCCACTTATATGTAACACTGCTTCCGTCCTGAGAAATGTCAAGAACTGTTTTTGACTTCTCGTTTACAGGCTTATAATAAACTGTCTTGTCAGAATGGAATCCGTCAATACCTGCAGTATTTTTCACTGCATAATTTCCATTGCTGTCAGGGTCGCCAAGATCATAGTCGGCAACCTTTGTTTCATAGGAAATAACTACCTCGTTATTGTCACCTATTCTGTCAGGCAAAACAAGCTCACCGTCACTTGCAACTGTTGCATCAAAGGTATCATTTCCAACCTTTATGCTGACAATCTGTCCTGCTTTAAGCATATTATCAGTTATTGTCTTGCCTTTAAGGGTAGAATTTTTGTCATTACATTTAACAGTTACTTCCCATTTGAGTATACCTAACGTGTTATTATCTATCCAACCACTTTTTGATATCTGATACCTATTATAAACAGTTTCACTTGATGTGATATCAGACCATGGTTGGCTTTTATCAGGTCTTTGCATTTTAACTGTATTTGTAGTTTCCGCCTTGTCAGGATCGATAGCTGTCACATACTCGATAGTAATTTTTGACGCTGTTGTTTTATCGTCAAACGTAAGCGTGTTTCCATTAAGTGTGTACTTTACATCTGAACCATCATCAGCTTTAAGTGCAAAGCTTCCTTGCTTTGCATCAGGGAATGCTTCATCATAAAGGTGATAGCCCTTGAGGTCTGCACCGCTAGGGTTGCTTACAACAATTTCCCATGTGACTTCGTTATTGTCGTAGTCAACATTCTTGCCTGTTTTTGAGATCTTATCCTTCTTTGAATCAGAATAAATAGTTTTATCTGCTTTTACTCTATTTCCGTCCTTATCATATGTGGTGGATTTGTTTTCCACCTTACCTGACATAACGAAATTCGGGTCGCTTGTAGGATATGGGGTCGTGTAGCTTATGGTAACATTTTCTTCGCTGAATCCATCGCTGAAAACAAACTTTCCGCTTGACGCGTCATAGCTTCCTGCACCCTCAGGTGAAACAGTGAAGCTTCCGTCAACAGCATTCTTAAAAAGCTCGTCCTCGATCCTGTCAAGAGGCTTCTTTGCAGGATTGTCCACTGTGATAGTCCACCTAACTCCGTCAGCAGTTTCGCTTGCGTCCTTTATGGCAGACATAGTGAGCGGAGTAAAACCGTCTATTTCAACCGTCTGACCGCCTATCTCAACAGTGGTCTTATCACCTGTATCTGTATCCTTACGCTTTACATTACCCTCAAAGCTTGCCTTACCGCTTATAGCGTCCTTCTCATTTTTATGTTGATATCGCTCGTCAAACTCAATAAAAAGATACTTCTTTCCATCTATCTCGTCGACTCTGTACTTACCTGAAATTCCATGTCCTTCATCGAAGTGAGTATCCTCGACATCGCCCCAGGTTCCGTCTGACGGTATACCGCCCTCGGGCAGGCTAACATTATCGTCGATAGGGAAATAAATATACCTATTGGTCATTTCGCCCTTGTCAAAATCAAATTCCACATTGAATTCGATCTTTTTAGATTGGTCTTTTCCTGAACCGACCGCATCATAGGATTTTATCGTGACGCTATTCGCATCCTTATAAGAATAGCTTCCGCCGTTATAGGAAACATCTCCACCTGCCACGGAAGTACCCTCAGTGGCACTTATTGCAGGCATAACAAGACTTGCCAGCACTGACACTGTCATAACTACAGACAGCACCACACCGAACAAACGGCTGCGTTTTTTCCTTTCATTTTCTTTTAGATATTGCCGAACTTTACCGTTAAAATTCTGCAAAACGGATCACTCCCTCCGAAATTATACACTATTTATAATAAACGCTAGTCCACTGTGCCTATCCTTTTAAAAGGATATATCCTCAGTGAGACCTTTCCAAGCACTGCTTCCTCAGCAATACAGCCTATCCTCTTTGTACGGCTGTCAACAGACGTAGATCTGTGGTCGCCCATAACGAATATTCTCTCGTCAGGCACCTGATAAGGCAGCTCGATATCACATTCTCCCAGAGCTTTGCCATCAACATACGGCTCATTCAAGGTTTTTCCGTTGACGATAACAGTACCGTCCTCCTTAATATCCACCACATCTCCTGCTGTAGCGATAACACGTTTCAACAGTATCTTATTATTATAATAAAACGCAACTATATCGCCCTTCTGAAAGCTTCCACGCTTTCTGCACACCACCAGCTCGTCGTCATGCAAAGTCGGCGTCATACTTGTACCCGTTACTCTCAAAACAGGCAAAAATAACATTGATATGATCACTGCTGCCGCTGCCACAACAAGAAGCGACGCCACGGTGCTGCGGAGTATCCTCAGATATTCCCGCCTTTCATGATGCTTTTTTACCACCCGCTCAAGTGTCTGGACATCAGGAAGCTCAGGTTTTTTTAACACCTCGTTCTTGCTATCTGCTGCCATGATCTTCCTCCACTACCGGCTGCTCAACAACCAGCTTGTGACCTGTCAGTGCAGCTACCTGCCGCTCCAGCCTGTCAAGTCGGTCAGTGATACTTTTTTTATCTTCGAGCTTTTGAAGAAGCTTTTCATTCTCTGCGTTAAGCTTATCATATTCTTTTCGCAGATAAAGCATTAACTCGAGCAACTCATTTTTCGACAATTTTTCAAGCGCCTTATCCTTCAAAAGCCTCACCTCCGACGCAATATGCCTATATAATTACAAGTATTATATCACTTGATTTTCCATTTGTCAATCCCACAATATATCATATTTGTATTTTATTACATATAAATATACTGATAGTTCGCACAATATTGATTTATCATTTTCACAGTGCCGGCAGATGATAAAACGGCATATTTATTAGCCTTGAACATGAAACAATATGAAACCTGCGTTTTTACGCTAATTGCAACTTTCCCCCAAAAAATCTTTCCTGTTTTGATTATAGCAACCTGCATAGTCAATATTTTAACATTGTATACTAATACTGTATTTATTAATATTTTGTAAACTTTGATAAATAACTTTCTATCATTAGCCAAATATTAATTCAACCCCAGATTGGTCCTTGTTTAGCGACAAATGTTCACTGCAAAGCAAACAAACTTTACACATCTATATTGACAAGCTTTCGAACTTTACGCGTTCAACAAAGCAAGAAAAAATCGGCAAATTTCATGGATTCACCGATCTATCATCAATTTTGCTTTCTCACAACAGCATATTCATCATCAAGCCTGTAATAAGGGCAGCTATATTCGCTGTCGCTCATTGATCTGTATGCTTCGTCCTCGTCAAGATCGACCATGCAGCAGTAACATTCACAATCCTCATCAAAAACGTAATTCACACAGCTTTCGCAACGGCTGACTATTTTCTTCGCCTTTGTCATAACAGCCTCCTATTTAAGCACCTTTTTAAGTATACTATTTATAAATACAAGTGCGTCCTTCATTTTTTTCATATCACTATCTGAGACACTGGAAAATTTACCAAGTATATCATCAAGTATCTCGTTTTTCATCTTTTCCATAAAGCGCATAGCTTCGTCAGTGAGCCTGATGTTGATAACTCTGCGGTTATCGGGGTTTTGCATTCTGATAACAAAGCCCTTGTCAACAAGCTGTGCCACAGCCCTTGTTGCCTGCTCATTAGAAGTGTTTATCTTGCTTGCAAGCTGTGACATTGTGAGCGTTCCCTCAATACATAGTGACAGCATTATTATCTGCTGAGTTCTTGTTATATCATACTTTTTCTTATCAAACGTATCAAATACCAATTTTCTGCTGAGAGGGTATATCTCATACATTGACATGATACATTCACGACGTACATTGTCTACCATTTTTACTTCCTCCACATAAAGCTAATTACAACATATTTTCGTTGATTTTTCCACACACAGTAATTATAACATACGCTTATCATTTGTCAATAGCAGAAATATATCAATATTTGATTTTGTTAAGTCATTCTTTTAGGGGTTTTGACGCAGGGCAGAAGCTTGATCGTTTTTGATAATGCTATAATACCCATATAATTCGTGTTTCTGAATATTATACTTGTAACATTCAGTTATCCATTTACAGCAGTAATCACCGCTTACAAACATTTCGTTAGGGACATATCTATTGTCATATGGCATCGTATCCTCAACATTCTGATCTCCATTGTTTATATAGTTTTCATATCGTTCATACAAAAAGTCTTTGCCGTCAGACATTGTGATGTAATAATCATAAGCATTATAAACCAGTAATGACGAAATTATAATTATCATAGATGTGCACATTATTTTGCTTTTTGCTTTAAATAACTTTTGTAATTTTTCTTTTAGTGAATCAGCTTTATAATGTGGGATAATGTCTTGATCTCTAAATTTGATGTGTGGGAGTATAAAGCAAGTGGCACAAAGTAATATTGGGATATAGGTGTATATGACTTGTGCTGTGCCTAATAGATATAGTAAGGCATATGAAAAATTGTATATAATTACTACAACGAATGCACAGATAAATATAATGATCAATCTTTGGATAGTTCGGTTGGATAGTTTCTCCTGTTTTATTGAACCTATATCAAAAGCTGTTTTTAGAGTTCCAACAAGTATAAAAAGAACTGCAAAGAAGGTCGGACGCATGGAAAAGAAACCTGTCAAGGTCAATGCAGACAGCCCTGCAAGTCCTGCAAAACAATATGGCAGGGACGTTATAATAGTATTTTTCTTATTACAGGTATAGAGTATTATTACAGAG
>OGRH01002049.1_pt1 | contig 11340 bp, 9 predicted proteins | sample 1553461 | NCBI WGS metagenome assembly OGRH01 (sample SAMEA2580092, study PRJEB22360) | human gut metagenome | biome: human gut; feature: human-associated habitat; material: faeces | place: Denmark | collected 2008/2010
CGCCTGCTCCTCTTCTGCCGTCGCCCCCGGCGCAGACGCCGGTTTTGCCTGGCCGCCGGTTAAAATTGCCGCTGCGATCACGCCCGCCACAGTCAGTATGGAAAGTACATAAAGTACGATTCTGATTGTTTTATTCATAGATCCCCCATTTTTGCATTGTTTTGTTTTTCTTTGGTCTGAGAAACACTACAAAAATGACGCCGATGTACAACGATTGTACGCCGACGTCATTTTTATCATAATGATTTGCACCTTAATTGTCAACTGACACAGGATCTTAGTCTACTCAAAATCCACTTCAATACTTCCCATGCCACAGTCAAGTTCCATATTTTTCTCTGCCCCTTCATTTTTGACTTCTTTATCTCCGCTGATGTTTGAGTAAGTTTCACCATCCACATCAATCGAACCAAGTCCGCAGGAAAGTTTGTAGTTATACTCTTTTTCCTCGCCGTTTAAATCGAGTGTCATGCTTCCCATGCCGCAGTCTGCTTTCAGGTTCCCCTCAACACTTCCCTCCATGGAAAAATTGCCAACCCCACAGTCTAACGCAACATCACCATAAACTACACCGTCTGTAATCTCCACATTTCCAACGCCTACGGATACATCCATCTTTCCGTATACCTGAAACTGCTCTGCTTCAAAATTACCGGCCCCGACTTTTAGAATCAGATTGTTGCAGCTGCCATCAAAATCTTTCCAGCTCATGTCTGCAGCACCGATATCAAAATTCAGCTCATCAAAAGAACTTCCCTTGGGCAGATACAAGATGATCTGCGGTGATCTTTTATAATAGTGTTTTTTTGCATCATATTTAATTTTTAGTGTGTCTCCATCCAATTTACAGGAATAATATTTCTCTTTGCCGCGCTTTAAGACGACACGTATCTTCGTGCTGTCATCCGGTTCTTTGACTGTAATTTCTGCTGCGTCAATATCCAGCTTGATATTTCGAATGGAAGAGACATCAAAGCTGCTGTCTGCTCCACCTGCAGGTACCTCAGTAGAAAACTCCATATCACCGATATCTGTTATCATATCATCGTCATCACTATCATCGTCATCGCTATCATCGTCATCTTCATCAAAATCATCCATATAATCTGGTGCCAGGTATTTGTATACCGCAAATGCGATTCCTGCAACTGCTGCAATAGCTCCGATAATTGCTAATGCCCAGACGATTTTATTATCTTCTTTTTCTTTCTTTGTAATGATGTCTGAAACTTTTGCCATTTCTAAAAGATCACTTAATTTTTCCATGCCGCTCATTCCTTTCTTATGCGTTTTCTTTATTATATCACTTCTGACTATATTTTACTAACTTTTTCATTCATTTTATTCGACTTTTTTTAACTTTGCAAAGGAAGCGAACATTTTTTTCACGCCAACTTTCTCAAAGTCGACAGTTACCTCATAATCACGTCCTCCTGGTACGATTTCCAGCACTTTCCCTTTTCCAAATTTTATATGTTTTACCATATCTCCGACACTATAAGATAAAGTATCCATTTTGGTCGAAGTAAATGATTTTGCCTGATATGGTTTTCTAAATTTATGTCCACGATTTGCTGAAAATAATGCTTTATCTGGACGTTTTTCTTTTAGATTGATTCCTTTATCTAACTGTAATAACTGTTCAGGGATCTCATCAATAAATCTTGAAACCTTATTAAACTGCGTTCTTCCCTGCATCATTCTGCGTTTTGCCGCACTCAAATAAAGTTTCTTCTTTGCTCTCGTGATTCCTACATAACATAAACGTCGTTCTTCTTCCATGTCATCGTCATTTTCAGACATGACTGTCATATAACTTGGGAAGATTCCATCTTCCATTCCACAAATAAATACATATGGAAATTCCAGACCTTTTGCACTATGTAATGTCATTAAAACAACTCTGTTATCAGAGTCTTCCAGATTATCAATATCTGCAACTAATGCAATTTCTTCTAATAATTCTGATAAACTTGCTTCTTCTGCCTCTTGTTCATACGTTACCACTTTATTTAAAAGTTCGTTGATATTTTCAATTCTACCTTCTGCTTCTTCTGTTTCTTCCGCCTTCAAATCTGCAATATAGCCCGTTTCTTCTGTGATATATTTAAATAACTCTTCCAGAGAGCCTTCTTCCATCTTGCGACGGAAATCCCGGATCAAATCTGCAAACCCATTAATCTTCTTCTTTGCATTTCCAAGAGTTTCAATATGGTCTGCCGAAAAACATGCATCTAAGAAACTGATATTATGTTCTACAGCATAGACATTGATCTTTTCAATCGTTGCCGCTCCAATTCCTCGTCTTGGAACATTGATGATTCTTCGCACTGCCAGATCATCCAGACCATTATCAACTACTTTTAAGTAACTTAAAATATCTTTGACTTCTTTTCTCTGATAGAAGTTTGTACCACCAACAATACGATATGGAATATTCTTGATCATAAAACTTTCTTCAAATACACGAGACTGTGCGTTTGTGCGGTAAAGAATCGCCATATTTTTATAATCATAACCTTCATTTGATAAAGCTTCTATTTTGTCAATGATCTGTCGTGCTTCTTCATATTCTGTTCCATACTGATGAAATTCGATCAAATCCCCCTCTTCATTTTCTGTCCAAAGCTTCTTTGCTTTTCTTCCTTTATTATGTTTGATCACTTCATTGGCCGCATTTAAGATATTCTTTGTTGAACGATAATTTTGCTCCAGTTTTATTGTTACTGCTTCCGGAAATACATTTTCAAAATTTAAGATATTCTTTACATTGGCACCTCTGAATTTGTAAATGGACTGATCATCATCACCTACAACACAGAGATTGTGATATTTTCTTGCAAGCATACTGACTAACTGAAACTGAATCGTATTTGTATCCTGATACTCATCAACCATAATATAACGGAATCTCTCCTGATAATAATCAAGCACTTCTGGATGGAACTGGAATAGTTCCACGGTCTTAAAGATCAGATCATCAAAATCCAGTGCATTGTTTGCTTTTAACTGTCTTTGATATTCTTTATAAATCTGTGCAATCTTTTTCTTCTTAAAATCATACTGATGTCTTGTCTCATACTCAGAAGGTGTCATAAATTCATCTTTGGCAGAAGAAATCTCATTAATGATCTTTCTTTCCGGCATCATCTTTGTATCGATCTTATACTGCTTACAGATCTGTTTGATCAGAGATTTCTGATCGTCTGCATCGTAAATCGTAAAGCTATTTCCATAACCAAGCTTATCGATATGACGTCTTAATATTCTTACACAAGTAGAATGAAAAGTACTGACCCAGATATGTTCCGCTCCATATCCAACTAGGTCATCCACCCTCTCCCTCATTTCCTTCGCTGCTTTATTTGTAAACGTAATCGCCATGATATGATAAGGATTCACGCCCTGATCCATCAGATAAGCAATTCTATGCGTCAAAACACGAGTCTTCCCAGACCCCGCACCAGCAAGAAGCAAAAGCGGTCCCTCCGTACAAAATACGGCTTCCTGCTGCTGTTCATTCAATGTATCATAAATTCCCATAAATAAATTCCTTTCCTTAAAACTGTAAGAGATATTATACCTTATCGAGCGAAGCGAGTCCAGTCCGATGGACTATGCATTTTCTCTTGTCATCTGGTTTAAATAACCGTATAATATAGTCATAAGATAAGGAGAAATCATTATGGAATTTGAAAAACAACTCGAAGAATGGATGAAACTTGATTATGTGCTTCCAGAAGACCTTCCAAACATCGAATTGTATATGGATCAGGTCACCACTTTTTTGGAAGAACAATTAAAGAATACAAAACGTTTTGAAGAAGATAAGATCTTTACAAAAACCATGATCAATAACTATACAAAGAATCATCTTCTTCCACCTTCTAATAAGAAGAAATACTCAAGAAATCATATGATTCTTTTGATTTATATTTATTATTTGAAGAACTTTTTATCAATTTCTGATATCAAGAACCTTTTGGATCCTTTGAATGAACATTTTGAAGACAGTGATATGAAACCTTCTTTTTATCAGATTTATGATGAAATTTTCCATCTGGAACATAATCATAACAGTTCGATCAAAAAATCTATCACCGAAGCTTTTAATAAAGCAGCTAATACCTTCTCTGATCTTGAAGATTCCAATGAGAAAGAAAAACTTCAGCAATTTGCTTTTATTACTTTGCTCGGTTATGATATCTATTTGCGAAAACAGATGATTGAGAAAATGATCGACCAATTATACCAGCCTGTACAATCAGAAAAAAAAGATAAAAAAGCAAAAAAGAAGAAATAGGCATCTGCCTATTTCTTCATTCGTTTAAATACCATATCATAGCCATCACTCCCATAATTCAGTGAACGATTCACTCGGCTGATGGTTGCCGTGGAAGCACCTGTCTTATCTGCAACTTCTAAGTATGTATGCTTATCATATAACATAGATGCCACTTCAAATCTCTGAGCTAACGATTCTAATTCATTTACCGTACAAAGATCTTCGAAAAATGTAAAACATTCTTCTTCTGTTTCTAATGTCAGTACTGCCTGAAATAATCTTTTTGCCGCTTCTGTCTTGATTTTCTTGCTCATTAGCACTTACTCCCTTTCTGATCTTATAGTTCCACTATACTATATCAGAGTGCTAAAGTAAAGTAATATTTTCTTTATGCTTCGTCGACTGCTGTCTTCATGATGCCAATTCTTTCAAGATATCCTCTTGTCTCAGATACAACTTCTCCATTTAACGCAAGCAATGCTACAAGGTTCGGGAATGCCATTAAACCATTACAAATATCCGCAATCGTCCATACTGCACTGACAGTCATAAATGGTCCGATAAATACTGCCAAAATATACAACCATTTGAATACTGTGATCACGAATTTCTTTCCATTTACCAGATATTCTAAGCACCTTTCGCTATAGTATGCCCATCCAAGAATTGTAGTAAATGCAAAGAACACCAGACACATCATTAATATAAATGCTGATACTTTGGCTGGAAATGGAAGTCCTAATGCAAATGCTTTAGTTGTAACTGCGACGCCTTCAAGTCCCATATCCCATGCACCTGTCATAACGATTGCAAGTCCTGTCATTGTACATACGATAATTGTGTCAATAAATGTTCCTGTCATAGAAACAAGACCCTGACGTACTGGTTCATTTGTCTGTGCTGCTGCCGCTGCGATCGGTGCTGATCCAAGTCCTGCTTCATTAGAGAAGATTCCTCGTGCAATACCTTTCTGCATTGCAACTGTCATAGCTCCGATTGCTCCACCTGCTGCTGCCTTTAATCCAAATGCTGACTGTATGATCTGACCAAATGCTACTGGCACCTGTGGTAAATGTGTCAGCACAATAAGCAGACAAACACCGATATATGTCACAGCCATAAATGGTACAATGATTTCTGATACTTTAGAAATTCTCTTGATTCCTCCAATAATAACAAGTCCTACACAGACTGTTACGATAATTCCAGCTACAACAACACTGATAGAATAGTTCATTCCAAATAAGCTGATCGTATGTACATTGGATGAATCAAAGAAGTTATTCACTGCTGATGTGATTCCGTTCACCTGTGTAAATGTTCCGATTCCGAATAAACCTACCATGGTTCCAAAAATACAGAATAATTTTGCAAGCCATTTAAAGTTTTTACCCATTCCTTTTTCAATGTAATAGAACGGACCACCCAGTGCGTGACCATCTTCTGCGATCACTCTGTATTTGACTGCTAACATTCCTTCAGCATATTTTGTTGCCATTCCAAAAAATGCTGCCAGCCACATCCAGAATAACGCTCCTGGTCCACCTGCGACGATCGCTGTTGCACATCCTACGATATTACCAGTTCCGATCGTTGCTGAAAGCGCTGTACATAATGCTCCAAAACTCGTAACTTCTCCTTCACCATCATCTTCATTATGAAATACATAATGAAGTGCCTTCCCAAGATGTCTAACCTGCAATCCTCGAAGTCTGACTGTCAATAAGATACCTGTAAAAAGGATCAAAATGATCAGTGGCATACCCCAGATAAAATTGTCAACGTTGTTTAATACATCGTTTAGCGTGTTTAACATTTTTCATTCCTCCAAAAGTAAATCTTTGCGAATGTAACCTTGAACAGCTTGATTTTTGTATATCTGAATATACAAAAAAGAGCTGATAAAATCAGCTCTAAAGAGTATCGAATACATTGCTTATAAAGCTCTGTCCTTTTGCCTGAGAGATTAGTTCCCTATTTGAAAACTGTACACCTTCGGCGCTCACTTATGAGACTCTCCAGAGTTTCTTTCTTTTTGTTCATCAGAAAGAAATATCTATGTTTATTTTTCTTATCCGCAATATTTACTTTATATGATGATTCTGATATTTGCAAGTATTTTTTTAATAATCTGACACTTTCGGCATATTATACAAAAACATTTGTCTTTCTACGGCATACATGTGCAATATTTTTCACAAGATTTTTTATAAGTTTCTTTACTTTTTTCCTGTTGCTGTGTTAAACTGATTCAGATACGCTCAATGCGTATGCAAACATTATTTAAAGGAGATAATTTATAATGAACAAACACAAAAGAAGCACTTTCTCCGGAAAGCTTGGCTTTGTCTTATCGGCCGCTGGTGCTTCCGTAGGACTTGGAAATATCTGGAGATTTCCATATCTTGCTGCAAAGTATGGTGGCGGAATCTTTTTACTTATTTATATCATACTGGCATTAACCTTCGGTTACACTTTGATCATGGCGGAGACTTCTCTTGGACGTATGACAAGGAAAAGTCCTGTTGGAGCATTTGGAAACTTTGGAAAATCCCGTTTTATATCCCTTGGCGGATGGATCAATGCGATCATTCCAATCCTTATTGTTCCTTATTATTCTGTCATTGGCGGATGGGTCATCAAATACCTGATCGAGTATTTTTCTGGACATAGCAAAGCTTTAGCTGGTGATACTTATTTCACAAGTTTTATTTCCAATGGGATTTCCACCGAAATCTGCTTTTTGATCTTTACATTATTTACTCTTGGAATTATTTATGCTGGTGTCCGCAATGGAATCGAACGCGTTTCCAAATTCATGATGCCAATCCTAATCGTTTTATCATTGATCATCGCAGTTTATTCCGTAACAAGACCCGGTGCCATAGAAGGTGTTAAATATTTTCTTGTACCGAACTTTGAGCATTTTTCATGGATGACGGTGGTATCTGCCATGGGACAGATGTTTTATTCTTTATCAATCGCTATGGGAATTCTGATCACGTTTGGTTCTTATATGAAAAAAGACACTTCCATTGAGAAATCAACAGAAAATGTTGAGATTTTTGATACTGCCATTGCGATCATGGCTGGACTTATGATCATTCCTGCTGTTTTTGCTTTCTCTGGAGGTGATGCAGCAACTTTAAAATCTGGTCCTGCACTGATGTTTATCACAATCCCGAAAGTTTTCGCAAACATGGGATTTGGAACTGCGATCGGTATTGTATTTTTCTTATTAGTACTGTTCGCAGCTGTGACAAGTTCTATTGCACTGACAGAAAGTGCTGTTTCAACATTCGAAGATGAATTGCACTGGAGCCGTAGAAAATCGACTGTTTTTATGGGTGTGATCATGATTCTTCTTGGAACTCTTTCCTGTCTTGGATATGGTCCACTTGTGGATTTTAAGATTCTTGGAATGCAGTTTCTTGATTTCTTTGATTTCATGACAAATTCTGTGATGATGCCAATCGCAGCGATCGCAACATGCCTTCTGGTATCCAAAGTCGTTGGAGTTGATAAATTAGAAAAAGAGATCACAAAGGATGGACAGCCATTTCGTCGTAAGAAGATCTTCTGCTTTATGATCAAATATCTTTGTCCGTTTTTTGCAGCAATCATTTTGATCAGTTCTGTTGCAAATGCATTTGGTATTATTACAATGTAAAAAAGGATGGCCGACGCCATCCTTTTTCTTTATCTTTTTATGCTTCATCGATTGCTTTACCGATATCATTTCTCTTATATTTGTTTGCAAAGTCAATCCATTCTGTTGCTTTGTAAGCATTTGCTCTGGCAGCTTTCAGATCTTCTCCTTTGGCTACAACACCTAAAACACGTCCTCCGTTTGTCACGATCTTATCACCATCAAACTTTGTTCCCGCATGGAATACATAGTATCCGTCTTTGTCTTTAAATGTGTCTAATCCTTTGATCTCGAATCCTTTATCGTATTTTTCTGGATATCCATCAGATGCTAAGACAACACATACTGCTGCATTATCTTCAAATTCTAATTCTACATCAGATAATTTTCCATCGATACATGCTTCCATCACATCAATGATATCATTCTTCATTCTTGGAAGAACTACCTGTGCTTCTGGATCTCCGAAACGTGCATTGTATTCTAAGACTTTTGGTCCATCTTCTGTGAGCATCAATCCTGTAAATAAGATTCCTGTAAATGGTCTTCCTTCTACTGCCATCGCATCAATCGTTGGCTGGTAAACGTATTTTTCACAGAAAGCTTCTACTTCATCGTTATAGAATGGACTTGGTGAGAATGTTCCCATACCACCTGTGTTAAGTCCCTGATCTCCGTCTTTAGCACGTTTATGATCCTGCGCAGATGTCATGCACTTGATCGTTTTTCCGTCACAAAACGCAAGAACAGATACTTCTCTTCCTGTCATAAATTCTTCGATCACAATCTCATTTCCAGCATCACCAAACTGCTTGTCAAGCATTAATGTCTTGACACCTTCTTTGGCTTCTTCTAATGTATTACAGATCAGTACTCCTTTCCCAAGAGCTAATCCATCCGCCTTTAATACGATTGGCATTTTAACTGTCTCTAAATATTTGATTGCTTCATCTGGATCTGTAAAGTTCTCATATGCTGCTGTTGGAATATTATATTTCTTCATCAGATCTTTGGAAAATGCTTTGGAACCTTCGATGATCGCTGCATTCTTTCTAGGGCCAAAGACACGAAGTCCTTCTGCTTCAAATGCATCAACAACACCACCAACTAATGGATCATCCATTCCAATGATTGTAAGGTCGATTGCATTTTCTTTTGCAAATGCAACCAGTTTATCGAATTCCATTGCCCCGATATTCACACATTCTGCGAATTCAGCAATTCCGGCGTTTCCTGGTGCACAAAAAATCTTGTCTACTTTTGGGCTTTTGGCAACAGACCATGCGATCGCGTGTTCTCTTCCACCACTTCCTACGATTAAAACTTTCATCTTTCATTTCCTTTCTTTCGTGATCTGAATGATTTATAGATAAATAACTTTTCCGTCTTCGACTTTGATTCTTCCATTGGCGATATCATCGATAGCTTTTGGCATAATGATCCATTCTGCCTGTTCCATGATTCTACGCTGAAGAACTTCTGGAGTGTCTCCCTGTTTGATCTCTACTGCTTTCTGGGCGATGATCGGACCTGTATCTGTTCCTTCATCAACAAAATGAACGGTGGCACCAGATACTTTAACACCTCTTGCCAGAGCTTTCTCATGAACTTTCAGTCCATAATATCCTGTTCCACAAAATGATGGAATCAGTGATGGGTGGATATTAATGATTCTGTTTTCAAATTCATGAATGATCTTCTCTGGAATCACAACCAGACATCCCGCAAGAACGATCAGATCGATCTTACGGTTTACCAGTTCATTATATAATGCTTCGTTAAATAAATCTCTTGTCTCAAAATCTTTTGGAGAAAGTGCAACTGCTTTAATATCGTGTTTCTTGGCACGCTCCAAGGCATATGCATTCTTATTATTGCTGATCACAACATCAATCTTGGCATTTGTAATACTTCCATTCTCGATTCCGTCAATGATAGCCTGAAGGTTTGTTCCTCCTCCAGAGACAAGCACTGCCACTTTTAGCATAAAGTAACTCCTTTTTCTCCTGCTTCCATATGACCTACGATATATGGTGTATCTCCTGCTGCTTTGATTGCTTCCATTGTCTTATCAACATCTTCTTTATCAATGGCAACAACCATTCCAAGTCCCATGTTGAATGTATTATACATCATCTCTTCTGCAATATCTCCTTCTTTGGCAAGAAGTTTAAAGATTGCTGGTACTTCATAGCTGTCTTTTTTAACAACTGCTCTCATTCCTTCTGGAAGCATACGTGGGATGTTCTCATAGAATCCACCACCTGTGATATGGCTGCATGCTTTGATTGTAACACCAGCATTTTTCACGCTCTTTAATGCTTTTACATAAATTCTTGTTGGGGCAAGTAACGCTTCCCCTAATGTTTTTCCTAATTCATCATAATATGTATTTAGGGATTCTTTGCTCATGTCAAATACTTTTCTTACTAATGAAAATCCGTTGCTGTGAACTCCTGTAGATGCCATACCGATCAAAACATCTCCATCTTTTAAGTTCTCTCCTGTAATCAGATCTTTTCTGTCACATACACCAACTGCAAATCCTGCAAGATCGTAATCTTCTTCTGGCATAAGTCCCGGATGTTCAGCTGTTTCTCCGCCAATTAGGGCTGCATCAGACTGTACGCATCCTTCTGCTACACCGCTTACGATCTCAGCGATCTTCTCTGGATAGTTCTTACCGCAGGCAATATAGTCTAAGAAGAACAGTGGTTCTCCACCAGCACATGCGATATCATTCACACACATGGCAACAGCATCAATACCGATCGTGTCATGTTTATCAAGGATCATTGCAAGTTTCACTTTTGTTCCACATCCGTCTGTACCTGATAGTAAGACTGGATCATCCATGTCTTTGATCTTCTTTAGTGAAAATGCCCCAGAAAATCCTCCAAGTCCACCAAGTACTTCTTCTCTCATGGTTCTCTTTACATGTTCTTTCATCAGTTCTACAGATTTGTATCCTGCTTCGATATCTACGCCTGCTTTCTTGTAATCCATTGTTACTTATCCTCCTGATTATTTAAAATGTTGATCAATTTCATTATACTGTGACAATTATTACTCATAGTCTTTATATCCAACTTTATCAAGCTTCTCTGCTTTAGCTACAACTGACTGTTTCATCTCTTCGCTGTAAGCTTCTAATTTCTCAAGCAGTGCTTCATCGGATGTTGCAAGGATCTTTGCTGCAAGAATTCCTGCATTCAGTCCACCATTGATCGCTACGGTTGCTACTGGAATTCCAGATGGCATCTGTACGATAGAATATAAAGAATCAACACCACCAAGATCAGATGTCTTCATTGGGATGCCGATAACTGGCATTGGAAACAGAGCTGCACACATTCCTGGAAGATGTGCTGCTTTTCCAGCACCTGCAATGATTACTTTCACTCCA
>OGRH01002057.1_pt1 | contig 11298 bp, 7 predicted proteins | sample 1553461 | NCBI WGS metagenome assembly OGRH01 (sample SAMEA2580092, study PRJEB22360) | human gut metagenome | biome: human gut; feature: human-associated habitat; material: faeces | place: Denmark | collected 2008/2010
GAACGGGTCATAAAAATCTTATCATTGATTAGCTTTATCATGCGGGGCTGCGTATTCTTTAGCCGTCACGCTATCGATCGGGATCTCCCAGATTTTCACATTTCTCACGGCAGGGTCGGAATAGATAAATTCACGGCTGCTGTAGTGACTCATGATGATGTTCAAGGCTTCCCGCTTGCTGTCCATGTCTTCAATGAAACTTACCTGTCCGCGACAGATCACGCTTTTTGCTTTCATACGGTAGCTACAAGCCACTTTGGGATGTTGGAATACTAGTTCATGGTCGGTACTGAACGTAACGCATACGTGATTGTTACGTTCCAACATGTCTATACTGCTGCCGGTCGGGCCGGAATGTAGATAGATGACTCCTTCCCGGTAACCGAAGTTCATGGGAATTACGTATGGATTACCTTCCAGGTCGGTGATGCCGACAAAGCAGATGTCGCAACGGGAGATGATTTCTTCTACCCGTTGCTTGTCTTCTATAACGATGGTTTTCATGGATGATAGGGTCAATTTCTATACCAGTGCAAAATCAAGTTGTTTTTTCTCAAGGTTGGCACGCGCCACTTTGACTGTGATCGCGTCACCCAGACTGTAAATACGGTTCTTATGCCGTCCGCGCAAACAATAATTCTTTTCATCGAATTCGTAGTAATCATCGTCCAGGTCGCGTATCGGTATCATGCCTTCGCATTTGTTTTCGTTCAATTCGACATAAAGTCCCCATTCCGTTACACCGGAGATTACGCCATCGTAAGTCTGCCCGAGACGCTCACTCATGAATTCCACCTGCTTGTATTTGATGGAAGCACGTTCGGCATTGGCTGCGATCTGCTCCATGTTCGAACTGTGGTCGCAAAGGTCTTCGTATTTGCTTTCCGAAGCACTTCTTCCACCATCCATGTACCGGGTGACCAGACGATGAACCATCATGTCCGGGAAACGGCGGATAGGGGAGGTAAAGTGAGTATAATATTCGAAGGCCAGTCCGTAGTGGCCGATGTTGTGTGTGGAATATCGCGCTTTTTGCATGGCACGGATAGAAACGGTTTCAATCAGATTCTCTTCTTTTTTTCCCTGAATGTCGTCCAATAGGTGATTGATCGATTTCGAAATGTCCGTTTTCGTACCGCTGGTACGCAGTTTATAACCGAAACGGGCTATGAACTGGTTCAGGTTATCCAGTTTCTCCGGATCGGGCAGGTCGTGGATGCGGTAAGGCAGTACTTTGGCTTTTTTGCCTTTAGGCACACGCCCGATCTTTTCGGCTACCGTACGGTTGGCAAGTAACATGAACTCTTCCACCAGCTTGTTGGCATCTTTCGATTCCTTGAAGTAGACACTGACGGGTTTGCCTTTTTCATCTATTTCGAATTTCACTTCGTAACGGTCGAAGTTGATGGCACCGGCTGCAAAGCGTTTTTCTCGTAACGCTTTGGCGATGGTGTCCAACATGAGCATTTCTTCCTTGTATTCCCCTTCTTTCGTTTCAATGATTTCCTGAGCTTCTTCGTAAGTGAAGCGGCGGTCGGAATAGATCACGGTATGAACGACTCGTGAACTCTTTACATCACCTTTCTCGGTGATGTCGAAGATGACGGAGAATGCCAGTTTCTCTTCATTCGGACGCAATGAACAGAGGAAATTGCAAAGTCTTTCCGGCAGCATCGGGATGGTGCGATCTACCAGGTAAACGGATGTTGCACGTTTTTCGGCTTCCTTATCGATGATTCCCCCTTCTTTCACATAATGGGTTACGTCGGCAATGTGTACACCTACTTCCCACAGGCCGTCTTTCAGTTTGCGGATAGAGAGTGCGTCGTCAAAATCTTTGGCATCTTTCGGGTCGATGGTAAAAGTGGTTACTCCGCGGAAGTCTTCACGGCGATTGATCTCTTCCGGAGTGATATCGACTGGGATTTTGTCCGCTGCTTTTTCTACGGATTGCGGATAGACATATGGCAAACCGAACTCGGCCAGGATGGCGTGCATCTCAGTCGTGTTTTCTCCGGCTCGGCCGAGGATGTCTATTACCTGACCGATAGGATTCTTGGCTTTGTCGGGCCATTCCGTGATCTTCACCACTGCTTTGTCTCCCGTCTTACCTCCTTTTAGCTTATCCTTCGGGATAAAGATATCATTTGCCAAAGTACGATTTTCCGTTACCAGGAAGGCGTAAGACTTTTCTACCTCCAGTATTCCCACGAAGACGTCGTTAGCTCGTTCCAAGATCTCGATCACCTCTCCTTCCGCATCATGGTTTTTGCGTTTGGCAAAGAAAGCGATCTTTACTTTGTCATTGTTCATGGCATGGGCGGAGTTACGTTCGGCTATGAAGATCGGGTCGCCCCCGCCTTCGGGAACAAACGAGTTCTTTCCGTTGCTCTTTCGTTGGAAAGTGCCTACCATTTCGATGCCGTGGTTGTTGAGTTTGTATTTGTTCTTTTCTACTTCTGTAATATAATCGTCTGCCAGTAAATCTGCCAGGATGTCCATACAGAGCATCTTCAGCGGATGTGTCGTAAGGTGGAGTTCCGCGAAAAGATATTTTAGGTTGATGGCCTCTTGCTGCCTGTCATGGAAGAAATCCAATACCACATGTGCCAGTTCTTTTTTCTTCATTCGTTTACCGGCTTTTTTTTCTTTCTTTTTCGCCATAATGTTTTAAGTTATAAGTTGTTTATGATAATAAAGGATAGGTTTCCAAACGGGTTTGATGGGTATTAATATCCAGCGTGCTGACCATTAATGTCCAGCGTGCTGGTTATTAATACCTATCACGATGGCCATTAACACCTGTCGCGATGGGTATCTATATCTGACAGGATGGGTATTCAAGCCCATTGTGAGATCCATTTATACCCGCTTGATTCTTTATTACCATGCTATATTGATACAAAGTAAATGATTAAATATTAATAATTCAAGATTTTCATGTACATTTGCCACACTGTTGATTAATAAAATAACAAAATGGAAGCTAAAAAGCTTTCCCGGGAAAAGGAAATTTATAAAGTAACGATTGTGGGAAGTGTAGTCAACTTCCTGCTGTTGGTTTTTAAGTTTTTTGCCGGAATTGCAGGACATAGTGCTGCAATGCTGGCCGATGCGGTTCATTCGTTGTCGGACTTTGTTACGGATATCATAGTGATCGTCTTTGTGCGTATTTCTAACAAACCGGAAGATAAAGATCACGATTACGGGCACGGGAAGTATGAAACGCTTGCCACTGCCATCATCGGGATATTGTTGCTGGGCGTGGGAGTTGGAATTTTTTGGAACGGGGCTTCCTCCATTTACGGTGTTTTCCATGGCAAGCAGCTTGAAGCACCGGGTATGTTGGCGTTGGTGGCAGCTTTGGTTTCGATTGTATTGAAAGAGATTTTGTATCAGTACACTGCCATCAAAGGGCGTAAACTCAATTCTCAGGCAGTAGTGGCCAATGCTTGGCATCACCGGAGTGATGCCCTCTCGTCCATAGGTACGACTATCGGTATCGGTGGAGCCATATTGCTGGGAAACAAATGGAGAGTCCTTGATCCGATAGCGGCAGTAGTGGTCAGTATTTTCATTATAAAGGTGGCTATACAGTTGCTCATCCCCTGTGTGGATGAATTGTTGGAAAAGTCTTTGCCGGATGAGGTCGAGAAGGAGATCGAACAGGCGGCATTGTCGTTTCCCGGAGTAAGCCAACCCCATCATCTCCGTACACGGAGAATCGGAAGTCAATATGCTATCGAGTTGCATATACGCATGGACGGTGGGATTTCTTTGAATGAAGCCCATCATACTGCAACCGAAATAGAGAATAAACTGAGAGAAATGTTCGGCAAGGGGACGCATGTGGGAATACATGTGGAACCAGTGAAAAGAGAGAAGAGAGAATGAAGAGAAAAGAATTAAGAGAGGGTGGTAAGTAAAAAATAGGGTATTGTGGAAAGTATTTTAGTAACAGGAGCAAGCGGATTTATCGGTAGCTTTATAGTCGAAGAGGCTTTAAAGCGAAAATTCGGTGTATGGGCAGGTATCCGTTCGACAAGCAGTAAGAAATATCTTCGCAGCCGTAAGATTCATTTTCTGGAACTGGATTTTGCACATCCTAACGAGTTGCGGGCACAGCTGTCAGGTCATAAAGGCACGTACAATAAGTTCGATTATATTGTCCATTGTGCCGGCTTGACCAAGTGCCGGGACGAGAAGGAGTTCGAACTTGTCAATTATCTGCAAACGAAATATTTTATCGATACGTTGAAGGAACTGAATATGGTTCCGAAACAGTTCATCTATATCAGTACACTGAGTGTTTTCGGACCGATTCATGAGGAGGACTACCGTCCAATACGCGAAAAAGACATACCTGTGCCGAATACCGCTTATGGATTGAGCAAGCTGAAGGCCGAGCTATATATACAGAGCGTTCCCGGATTCCCTTATGTCTTTTATCGTCCGACCGGGGTTTATGGCCCTCGTGAGATGGATTACTTCCTGATGGCGAAATCCATTGCCCGGCATATGGATTTCTCCGTTGGCTTCAAACGTCAGGATTTGACTTTCGTCTACGTGAAGGATATTGTGCAGGCCGTTTTTCTCGGAATTGAGAAACAAGTGTCCCGCCGAGCTTACTTTTTGTCGGATGGAAACGTATATGAAAGCCGTACTTTTTCCGATTTGATACAAAAAGAATTGGGGAATCCGTTTGTTATTCGCATGAAATGCCCGTTAATTGTCCTTAAAGTAGTATCTTTGCTCGCTGAATTCATTGCTGCCCGTTTCGGGAAGCCCAGTACGTTGAATTCGGATAAGTATAAGATAATGAAACAAAGAAACTGGCAATGTGACATCACTCCAGCGATGAAGGAATTAGGATACGTACCGGAATACGATCTGGAAAGAGGAGTGAAAGAGGCAATTGCTTGGTATAAGAATGAAGGATGGCTCTAGATTTATTTAAACGTGTAGAATCCCGAAAGGGGCTGTTCGCAGTTGAGAAGGTAACACTGATATATAATCTGTTAACTTCCATATTGATTCTGTTCCTTTTCCAACGGATGGATCATCCTTGGCATATGTTGCTGGATAGGGCGATGATAGCGGGAATGACATTTCTTTTGATGTACCTGTACCGTCTGGCTCCTTGCAAGTTTTCCGCGTTTGTGCGTATTGCCGTCCAGATGAGTTTACTCTCTTACTGGTATCCGGATACATATGAGTTCAACCGTTTCTTCCCGAATCTCGATCATATTTTCGCTTCGGCGGAACAATGGTTGTTCGGTACGCAACCGGCTCTTCATTTCTGCTACCTGTTGCCCCATCAATGGGTTAGTGAAGCGTTTAACATGGGATACTTCTCTTACTATCCGATGATTCTTGTCGTTACGATGTTCTATTTCATTTTCCGTTTCGATTTGTTTGAGAAGCTCTCGTTCGTATTGGTTACCTCTTTTTTCATTTATTATCTGATTTATATTTTCATCCCAGTTGCCGGTCCACAATATTATTTCCCGGCCATCGGGCTGGATCGTGTCGACCAGGGAGTCTTTTGTGCTATTGGCGATTATTTCAATCATCATCAGGAATTATTGCCCGGTCCGGGATATCAGCATGGATTCTTCTATAACCTCGTGGAAGGTTCCCAACAAGTAGGTGAACGACCTACGGCAGCTTTCCCCAGTTCTCATGTCGGTATTTCCACCCTATTGATGATCATGGCATGGCGTGGCAGCAAATGGTTGTTTGCTATACTGATGCCGTTTTACATTCTGCTTTGTTGTGCCACGGTTTATATTCAGGCACATTACCTGATAGATGCCATCGCAGGATTCATTTCAGCATTTATTTTGTATGTACTTGTTACGAAAATGTACAAGAAATGGTTTGCTGTCCCTATGTTTAAGTAACGGTTCTGTTTACATCTCTTTTTCTTGTATTCAATTTTGTTTCACGGAAATAGGATTGAATCGTTTAAATTGGTTATCTTTGAAGAATTAAAGTAGAAGAAAGGAGATTGTAGAATGAATCAAGACCAGTATATTCGTTTTGACTGGGCGGTCAAACGTCTGTTGCGGCATAAAGCCAACTTTGGTGTACTTGAAGGATTTCTCACCGTACTCATAGGCGAGAAGATAGAAATAGTGGAAATACTCGAAAGCGAAAGTAATCAAATCGACATGGATGATAAATTCAACCGTGTGGATATCAAAGCCAAAAACAGTAAGGGGGAAATTGTTATTGTAGAGATACAGAACACGCGCGAGCTGTATTATCTTGAACGTATACTTTATGGAGTGGCGAAGGCCATTACCGAACATATTCATTTAGGAGAAAGTTATCAGGAAGTCAAAAAGATATATTCCATCAGCATTCTTTACTTCGATATAGGAAAAGGAGAAGATTACTTGTATCATGGGCAGAACCAATTTGTAGGTGTGCATACAAAAGATTTGCTGATTGTAAATACTAAAGAGAAGAATGCCATTGTCCCTAAAATGCCAGCCGAGGTATTTCCTGACTATTTCCTTATTCGTGTCAATGAGTTCAACAAAGTAGCTGTTACCCCATTGGAAGAGTGGATAGAGTATTTGAAAACCGGTATTATCAAGCCAGACACTCAGGCTCCCGGACTTGGAGAGGCGAGGGAGAAACTCAAATACTATAATATGTCTCCCAAAGAACGTCATGCGTATGACGAACATGTCAATGCTATAATGATACAAAATGATGTATTAGGTTCTGCCAAATTGGAAGGACATGCGGAAGGACATGCGGAAGGTTTGCAAAAAGGATTACAAGAAGGCTTGCAAAAAGGACTGGAACAAGGACTGGAACAAGGACTAGAAAAAGGTCGTGTAGAAGGTCAGAAAGTTATAGCACATAAAATGAAACTAAAAGGCCTGTCTATTCAAGACATTATAGATTTGACAGGATTATCAAAAGAAGATATCGAAAACTCTTAAGTGTTTTTTGAATCTCCCCCGGTCGACCGTTATTCTACAGGTTGCCGGGGGAGATTTCATTTTCATGTCGTTTGCTTTATTTTCATACCCGTTTATATATCCGGAGTAGGATTGTCTCCCGCGTCCGGATCGGCTTGAAGCGTTGTAAATGTGGCGTAACTGCTGCTGAAGGCGATACCGTTTTTATTGCGCGCGTACGTGCGGACATAATAATAAGTATATGTGCCCAATTTTTCAAGCTTGCAGCTGAACTCTGCGTTGGCATCTGTCGGGGAGGCTTTTACCATTATACCATTTTTTTCCGATGCTTCAGAGGTGGCATTCGGACTGTACCAGAAACCGGTTTCGGTGACTTCTGCCCCTCCGTCATTTGCGATACTCCCGGTCACGATGGCTTCATGCGCGGTAATGCTCTCTGTCGCTACGGAAGGTGCGTTCGGAGAAGGGACATAGCTGGTGATGGTAGTGAAGTAGATAGGCGAGCTATAGGCCACTCCGATGCTGTTACGAGCATACGCACGTACATAGTACAGGGTAGTGTAAGGTAATCCTTTCATGGAGGCACTGAAGATATCCGTCTTGTCTGTAGATTTCAGTATCGTTATCTCTTCATCGTCCAATGTAGGAGAAGCGATGGTCTGTGAGTAGATGAAGCCGCGTTCGGTGATTTCCAATCCACCGTTGCTTGCAATGGTGGCCTGTAATGTGGCATGGTCATCACCGATGACTGTCGTTTGTAAAGCGGCTACGGTTGGTTCGCTGTTCCTGATTGTTTTTAGGTCGCGTACCGGACTATAGCTGATGCCATTCTTATTTTCAGCATATGCGCGGACATGATAGGTAGTCCCTTTTTCCAATCCATCCAGATTTGCTGAGAGCGTAGTTCCGTTCAAGGTAGCGATTACATTGGAATCATCCAATGTCGGAGTCGATGTCGTGGTACTGTAACAAACTCCTTGTCCGGTAATGGGTGTTCCGCCATCACTGCTTACCTCTGCCGTCACTTGTGCAGTAGTCTCAAAAATGTTGCTGAAAGAAAGGGCTTCCACGGTCGGCTTATAAGTTTGCTTTGTAGTAAACTCCATTGTTTCGCTGTATGCGTAACCGTTTTTATTGTGGGCATATGCCCTTACATAATATTGCGTACCGGCCTTCAAATCGGTCAAGCGAAGGTTGATATTGCTCCCTTCGGAAGAGTCTTCCAGTTTAAGATTCCCTACGGTAGGAGCATGTAAAGCATCACTCCAGCAAATGCCTTTTTCGTCTATGTCTGCACCTCCGTTATTGGTAACTTGCCCTGTAATCGTGGCAAATGTTTCATCGATTCCACCGGCAACGGGTTTTTCAAGAGTGGGTGTCTTGGTTTGGCTGGTACTGAATTGCGCAGCGGCACTATAGTAAGTTCCGTCCCGTGTGATTGCGTAAGCAGTGATGTAATAACGTGTACCTTCATCCAATGTCAATGTTGCCGAAAGTGTTGTCTGATCCTTAGATAAGGTGACATGATCACCGTCTATCCCCGGATGGGTAGAGAGCTTGCTATAACAGAATCCTTGTTCCGTTACTTCCGTTTCGGCAGGTACATACCTGGTGGCGGAAAATTTGGCGGTAGTATAGGTGATATCCGTTATCTGTGGTTGACCGAGTGTCGCTTTCTGTAACTTTTGGGTTGTGAACTCGATGGCGTTACTGTAGCCCGTTCCCTTTTCGTTGACGGCATACGCGCGTACATAGTACGTTGTATTTTCACTCAGTGCTTCCAGCGTAATGCGGAAGTCATCTTCCTCTTCCAAGGTTTCTTTCAGGTTGTCTGTTGTCGGAGTAGGATTTTCGATGCTGAAGCAGAACCCGCGTTCGGTGATTTCAAAACCGCAATCATCCACGTTTGAGACTGTCAGATGTGCGGTAGTGGCGGATACTTCGGTTGCTGCTTCGCAGACGATCCGTGGCTTTTTTTCTTCCTGCGTGATGAACGTAGTGCTTGTACCGTATCCCGTTCCTTTTTGATTGACGGCATATGACCGTACTATGTACGTAGTCTGAGGTTTCAGTTCGGTAGCCGTCACAGTAAAAGCTTTCGCGTCTTTTGCTACTTTCACCTTCTTATCATATTCGGTCGGTTCGTCACCTTCTTTTGTATATATTTTGTAGCAGAACCCTCGTTCGGTGACATCATGCCCTCCGTTATCTCTCAACTCTCCGCCCAGCAATACGCTGTTCTCGGTTGTTTCAGAGGCCGTAGTGCTTCCTAATACGGGTGGTACACTCGAAAGCGTTTGGAACTCCTGTACATCTCCTTTGGCAATGCTCGTGCCGCTACTGGCATAGATGCAATAGTAATACGTCTTTCCGGATTGAAGACCTTCGATGACGGCTGAATATTGGTTATTGTTCTCTGTGGAGGCTACTGCCTCTACGGCATTTTCCAATGTCAAAGTGGACGATTCGGATACCAGAAATCCTATTTTGCACTCAGCGACACTGGCAGGATTCTTCACAGCCGTCCCGGTGAGGATGGCTTCAAAGCGTGTCAGTCCTGTAGGTTGGCTGGTGACCAGTGTAGGGGGATATACCATTGGCTCGTGATCCTCTTCGCATCCTGCTATGAGGAGCAAGAAGAGGACGAACCATAAGGTTTGTTTTAGAAATTGTTTTATTTTCATACTTGTCATAGAACTATCGGTTAATGATTAATCAGCACCTTTTGTCCTTCGAGGAAATAAATGCCGTCTTCCAGATCGGTCACGGTATTGGTTCCTTCTTGTAACTCAAGGGTACGGATTGTGCGGCCGGCTGCATCATACAAGTTGATTATACGGCTTTTGTTGCTTTCGATCGAAAGTATGCCGTTGTTAGAAGTTGCTTTGACTGCTTTGTCGGGAGCCATTAGCAGTTCCTCTTCAAGTCCGGTAATTCCTCCGTCACCGAAACTGATGCTGAAGAAAGGAGCTTGAGCAGCTTGGTTCGATGCAGGAGTGGCATAAGCATAAAAAGGCTGAATGCTTCCTCCATTTTTCACGAAAACACTTCCGGGTTTGTATTCATCATACCAATTATCAATATTAAGCTGATAGACTGTTTCGCTTTGTTGCACAGTTTGGTAAGTCGGAACAAGGTTATAGTCTTTCCCTTTTGCTGTTTGCAGTTTTCCCTCGGTTTCACTGATAAGTACACCGTTGGTTTCATCCTCACCAATGAAGTTAACATTCCCTGAGATATTGCTGCTGTTCGGGTACTTATTATTGTTCGGCATACAAATCAAGTAAGGCTTGTGAGCTTCGATGGTCATGGCAGCTTTCGGCCCCTCCGTGGTCATCTCGTACAGCCAGAACGGGCGAGTGCCTTCAATTTGCAACGCTTCGCTGCCGAAAGGAGCCAAAGGAATATTTTCACCACTATCGTAAGAATAACCGGTATAAATGAACTTATCTGCATCGAATGGCAATACGATGGTTTCCCATCCGGCTGCTTCTCCTACTCCGCTGGTCTGGGTAAAGCGGCGGTTATATGTGGCTTTCTTAGCTTTGAAGGCTTTGGGGATTTCGTAAACCTCAATCCATTTATTATCTTCTTCTTGGCGGCTGCTTGTTTCTGCGGTGAATGTATCGGCTATGCCGTTGCGGATGATATAGGTGGCATTTGCATTATTACCAGTTATGCCATCGGGAATAAACAGGTAACGGACGTTACGGAATGTGTTTGCGGGGATTTCGATAGAAGCATTCCATTCTACTGAGGTGAACTCAGAAGCGCCAAAGGCCCCTGAACCGATTGTATTTAAGGTTGCAGGTATTTGAAGATATGTCAACCTATTGCAATATTGAAAAGCTTGGTCACCGATATCTGTAATTTGGCCTAAATGAACTTTCTTTAGTTGGCTACAGTAGTAGAATGCATATGTTCCAATAGTTTTAGTTACAGGCAAAGAGATTTCGGAAAGATTTCCACAGGAGGAGAATGCATTTTCCCAAATAGTTTCCACTTTTGGCAATGAAGCGGTCTGAAGTTTTCTGCATTCGGAGAATGCATAAGATTCGACTGTGGTGGCTTGTGGGAGTGAAACGGTCTGAAGTTCTTCGCATTCGGAGAATGCATAAGATCCGACTGTAGTGGCTTGTGGTAGCGAAACGGACTGAAGTTTGCTGCATTCATAAAATGCATAATCTCCGATGGAGGTAACCTTTTCGGGGAATTGGATATTTTTTAGATTCTTGCATTCGGAGAAGGCACCGAACTGTTGGATTTGTCGTGTTTCATAATTCCATTTTTTACTATATTCATTATAACTGTAATATCTAAGATTATAAGATTTTTTTCCATTGACCTGTTTGACAGTGGC
>OGRH01002063.1_pt1 | contig 11267 bp, 8 predicted proteins | sample 1553461 | NCBI WGS metagenome assembly OGRH01 (sample SAMEA2580092, study PRJEB22360) | human gut metagenome | biome: human gut; feature: human-associated habitat; material: faeces | place: Denmark | collected 2008/2010
GGGTCGGGGTCATATTTTATAACATCAAAAGTCTCTTTATTATTATTGCAGTATTCAATAAAATACTTATAAACTTTTAGTCTTAAATCTTCCTCACTCTTTTTAATTTCATCAGTAATTTCCATAGAATTTGGAAAAATATGAAAATTTTTAGAATCCGTAGCATAAACTACTGGTTCTCCTGGAGTATCCACTCCATAGGTTTCAACACACTCTCTACGCACTCTACCCTCTTCATTAAAACCATAAATAAATGCTTTCCCCGGCTCATATCCAGTAATTTCTCTAATCTTATCAATGTCATTCGTCATACCCATTGTAAATCCCTCCATTATTTCTTCAACATCAAAATCAGCCACGAGAACACAAACAACACAACTCCTATACACGAAACTCCAAGAGCTGCTACTATGTCTGTCGAACCGCTATTTACCAGATCAACTATCGATAATACAGACGCAACAATCGAAATCAAGCCAAATACTGCTATGACAGTTGCCACATAATTCTGCATGTCAGAAGATTTCCTCTCCTGTTCGTCTCTTATGAGTTCAACCTTCTGCTCGATTTCTTCAAGTGCTTCATCAATTCCATTAACGGCTAACAGACATCTGTATGTTTCGCAGACATTATTCCAGCGTGATACCTGCGATGGTGCAAGCGTACCTGAAGCACGAAATTCCAACGCTTCTTTTTTAAGCATTTTCACTTTTCTGAAATACTTAAGACTCTGACGTTTATTGTCAATCAGAGTATTCTGAATTCCTTCATTAACCAGCATGCATGTACTTTTCTGGTGTAAAACCAGCATTGTAAGAAATACATCATCTCTTGACTGCTCTGCAACATTTGCCGCTGTCATATCATCTGTTGCATACACATATGATATTGACTGCGATGTAATGCATGCACCCCATCTGTATGAACACTTATTAGTATCCTTCGCGCCGTATGTATATGCTATATCCTTTTCTGAAGGATCCGAAAAATCACGCGAAATGTCTATTAATTTATGTTCGTTAAATGTAATTCTTTCAATAGTTTCCAACTCATTAAAACGCCTGCTTACAAGTGCCACATTAAAAAGATATGTCTCCTTCACCGCCAGTTTCATATCATCAACATACAATCTGAATATATTACTGACCCCGCCTATTGAAATATTACTTACAGCTTTAATTACATTTTCTTCAAAACTGTGGTTGTAATTCTGTACATAGCCCGGATTAATCAGCTTATCAATGTAACCCGCGTCAGCATTGTCATATGTAACAAGCACCGTGAAAAATGCTATTCTGTTATTAAATACATATAACTGGCTCTCATTAACTGCCAATATTTTACCATCTGAAAAATGTACATCATCAATGCATGAATTTAAAATGTATCTTCTGACAAAACCATTTTCTTTCCTACATCTTCTGGCAAGAATATCTGACATATCATATGATGAAAAATCCGCATTTTCTGCTCCATCAATAGTAAGCTCTGTAAGATTAAGACTACTTTCATACTTTAAAGGAAATATTACATATGTTCCCCTTATCGAATCAGAATACACCTGTCTGTTGGCATTAAATTCGTTCATAATCCCCCTTCCCTCAAGTCTTTTTCTTTAGTTTTCACGACCTGATAATATAGGTTGATTATATCACAAATTGTCTTTAAGGAGTATCTCTAAATGACTCTAATATTGCAATTATTTCCTCCCTGTCTTTATCTGTTAATTTTTTACTTGGTATTGAATAGAACATTGTTTCTTTAGGTGTTTCAAAATAACAGCCTCTATAAATTCCCGTGCTACACCCTGCAAAATATGTAGAAGCTGGCATCAATGCATATCTTTCTGGGCCATCATCATATTCCCTTACATCAGGTGAAGTTCTTGAATATTCTTTATAATCCTTTGTCTTAACTATTACCAATTCTTCACCAGAATTATACCTTGGCTTTGATACAACATCATTTTTAGCTTCTAATACAGTACTACCACCATAATCTATTCCTGATTTATTATCTTTTGCACTATATTCAATCTGAACTCCATTATCATTTTGAATTATAACAAATTCTGTATTCGCATTAACCCGCTCTGATACCACAGTCCAATTATCCGGATAGTCAAAATAAAATGTTGTCTGCTCTGGAAAATATTCCGCCATTCTCGTCTTATATGTATGAAGTGAGCCTGTCTGGTTTGCATTAGTTTTCTGCGTCGTCTGCTCCTGTGTTGGTGCTTCTGTACTTGCCTCACTTTCCTTTGGCTTATCATTTTCTGACTGCTCATTATATGTACATTCATCCACAAACTGTTTCGTGCCATCAGCAAGTATTTCATAATGAAGTGATTTACTTTTTGCAAATGATGCAAATTCACAATCCTTACTTATATTCATTGTGCAAAGAAGTGACTTCTTATTCTTATATTTGACACTCTCATTGCCAGCTCCAAGCTTAAAAACAGGGAAGTTGATATTAACATCAGAACATATCTGTCCATTTGGTCTGCCTGTTCGTTTTGCATCCGCTTCTGCACCCATATCAAGTTCTGCGTCTAACAGCGGTATGGATTTCATTGTCACAAGCATTGGCGCTGTCCTGAAATATAAGCCCATTTTTCCTTCTGCCTCAATTGATGTCTGCATAGACGAGCGAAGCCCCATTGTTCCATTCACGCCTTTGCCTTTTTCATATGACACTCCGGCATGAAACGGTACTTCAACTTTAAGAGTAATTGAACCATCTATTGTTGGAACAATATATAATGCTACATTTACTGCAACAAGATGATTACCAATCGGTGCAGGTGTCTGACATAAAAAGATTCCGTCTGAAAAATTTCCTTGAACTCCGATTTTTCCTGAAATCTCTGAATCAATATCAACACCGACAGAGGCATATTTTAATCCGTTCTTAAGTGTGTATTTAACCTGTGCGCCTACATTTATATTATTAACATCCCATTTTATAGAGAAATTCTCACATTTTTTATTAAGCTTCTGCTTAACAGGAAGCTTGTACTTTGTATGTGTGTCATTATCTGTCAATGTAACTTCAAGTTCATTATCATCATTTACCGCTGCTTCTATTGCAAATCCCTTGGAATGAATATTGCCAGACACATCTGCTGCCATCGTAGTTACTGGATTTCCCGCTGACACCTCCACATTATCAAGTCCATAATAACTAATAATATCGTCAATGCCTATGCTTGCCGAATCTGAAACTATCAGAGTATCAAAGACATCTTCAATCTCAGGGTCTTCCAATGAAAATGTGCCATTACCCATATCCTCACCGATTTTCTTTGAAACCTTGTCGCCCTTATAATCGAATACAAATGTGTCACCCTTTTTGAGATTTCTGGCTGCACTGTCATCTAAAGTTATAATATTGTCATCTTCCTTATAATCTTTAATGTCGAAATATTCGAGCTGTGATACATTTTCCTTATAAGAAACATTTTCAATATTATCAGGCCAGAATTCTCCATAATACAAATCATCAAATTTATCAAGAATACCATCAGCCTCTTCGTCTGAAAATCCCTTATCAAGTGAATCTTCTGCTATCAGGTCTTTATCAATTGCAAGTTCTATGTTGGTATTGTCTGATATTTCATCATCAGTTCCAAGATATATCTGCATTTTGCCTTCACCCATTGCGCGCATCGAAGTAAGTGCCATAAATCCGCCTGACGCTATGTCGCCATCACTAAATTCATCACTATCTGTAATATAACCATTTTCCTTAGCCGCTTTTCTGTAATCCTCGACTTCAATGCCCATCTTGTTGCATAACTTCTTAAGCCAGTCATAGCATGTTATATCATCATTTTTAGTTACCACTGCCTTACACGAAACATTTATATCATTACTGCTTTTCTTCTTTGATGAAACACCCATTATAACGCCTGCAGCTATTGCCGCAATAACTATTACCGCTGCTGATACGCCAATTATTATTTTCTTCTTCACAATGTATCCCCTTATGTTTTATATATTATTTTTTATGAAACCAGCCAATAAAGTTTCCTGCTCTGTCAAATGCTTCAGTAGCTACTGATGAATCTGAACCGCCGTCAGCAAATGAACATATTATGAGAAGAATTATTCCTATTACAATAATTGTCACAAGTCCAATTGCCAATCCAATAATATTTTCCAATATCAGAATTGCAAGAGGCATGGCTGCACATGTAATTGCGGCACTCTTTGCAAATGAAAATATTGCACATCTACCCTCACTTATCATCATGACCACAATAAATAACACCACAGCAACTGCAGCAATTATTGCAAAAATCTTGATGTTATCTCTTATACTGTTAATCCATTTATCAATAGCATTTGAAAATCCAACTTCATCTATTTCTTCATTATCATATAATTTCTCAAGTGAAGCGTACAATTTGTTATATTGATTGTATTTAACAAGAGACCATATCCCAGAAACAGCTATTAATATAAAATCTATTATAGCAAGTATCCATTTCCATATCTTTCCTTCAAAGAAAAGCATTATCAGGGCAAGTACTATCTGGACTATGAATATTATCCCAAGTGCCTTATACACTCCGTTATTAGCTACCATATGTACTGTTCCATTTGTAAATGTATCTCCAACGCCAGCAAAAAATCCCTCTTCTGAGTTCTTGATTGTTGCTATTGCATGCGGATATCCGCCACCTGCTATGAACTTAATATATGCAACCACTGACATTACACCTATTACTATACTAAATATCCATGATACTGTTTTAGATAATGTCTTTAATGGGGCTTCTATAAATGACTCCCCATAATCATCAATTAAATCTGTTACCCATTCTATAAGTCTGTGCATTCTGTTTTCCTCCTCGTATTAAACATTTTATCTATTCCTTTGATGACGCTTTATAAACTATTTCTCCCCCTTTCCTGCTAATCTCATAATTTCTATGACCTATACTGTAATTAGCCGACATCTCTTTTATTTCCGATAAATATCTGTCAACAGTAACAAGTTTTTCTTCCATTTCAAGCTTGTTCAGGTCTGAATCTGATTCGTCAGATAATATGGTGTCTACCTTAACCCCAAACAACTCAGAAAATCTGCACAAAGTATCAACTGATGGCACACTCCTGCCACATTCTATATTTGAAATGGCAGAAGCTGTCAGCCCAATATCCCTGCCAAGCTGTTCCTGCGTAATTCCACGCTCAATTCTTAACTTTGAAATATTAATACCTATCCTATCTGTCCTCATTCCTGTTTTTCCCTATCATCATGTACCAAGTTATTATATAATCATTTCTAAATTACCAACATTTTCAAATACTCATAGTTAAACACTGTCCGTGTAATTTTTGTATCTGCTGTATCCTTGGTTTCTTTTATCATAATCATACAATTTGATATTTCCCTCAGAGGTCAATAAAACGCATTTCTAAATTTATCTAAAAAAAAAAGAATCCCTTTCGGAATCCTTTTTCACCACGCTTCAATTATTATATTATCAACATCATTGCAAATGTCTTATACTTCAATATACACCTCTCCCTTAACCCTTCTGTCATATATCTCACCAAGCCACCTCATAATAATCCCCTTTGGCTTTTCAAAAGGTGTCCTGTGACTCAGCATGAATTTCTCCGCTTTAATGTTCTGTAATACATTTATTTCTTCTTTTAATATGCCTGCATTGTACAGGTTATGTCCGCATTTCTGCATTGCATATAATGCATCTCCAAGAAAGCACCACTCTTCGTTTACTTCCAACGCAACACAGCCCTTTGCATGGCTTGAAGGCAGTGTAAATATGTGAAGTGACACATCTCCGTCCTGAATATATATGTCATCTTCTACGACTGTTCCCATGTCAGTGTGCCTATGGGTATACTTTCCCTGATACACCTCATCAACGCCCATACCCGGAAGATTACCGATATGATCCTCGTGAAAATGTGACAAGATAGCATTAACTTTTCTTCCATTGCTATATGTGTCTATTATCGCAGGAATGTCTGGATGATTACCAACATCATACAACCATAATGCTTCCTTCCCCTGTATCATCACCACATTTGCAGATAGTGGATTCTCTGTTGGGGATATATACGATATTAAATTATTTAGTCTGATAATGTTACATTCATCCATTCTTTACTCCAAAAACTCCACATGCCCGTCCTCAAGATGGTACACAGCCCCGATAACCTCAAGCCCCTTTTCCTCAAGCAGCTTCATATCTGTATTATCCTCTATCACCTTAACACTATGCTTTACATTAAGACATGTTGCAATATACTCGTCTTTCTCTTCCTTAATAGCTTCCCTTATGTCGTCAGTTATATACTTGATATGTCCGTCGGGGTCATGCTTTATTGCCGCCTCAACTGCACCGCAATGGTTATGTCCAAGTACAACCACCAGCTTACAGTCAAGATGGTCTGCTGCATATTCAATACTTCCAAGCTGATGCGAATCCACTACATTTCCTGCCACGCGGATAACAAAAAGTTCCCCTATTCCCGCTGAGAATATTGCTTCCGGTACCTGTCTGGAATCCGAACAGCACAGAACAATCGCATATGGATGCTGACCATTCTTTAATGTATCCACGCGCCTTTCCAGCGAAACATCTCCTGGATTGCTTGTAGCATTAATAAATCTTTTATTACCCTCTATTAATCTTGACTTTGCTTCATGTGCTGGTATTGACATATTATTATCCCGCCTTTCACAACATACTTTCCTACAGTTTAACAGAATTTTACCCATATTAAAACCCCGTCTGCAATATACCACATATGATATATAGCAGGCGGGGCTGATTATTTTATTCTAAATCATATCAAGTTTTGTGTTACTTAAATGCTTTTAGAGAATTTTTTGATTTTGCAACAGTCATTCCAATCGCTAATCCGGATACTGCCATTAACATAATAAGAATTCTCATATCAGATGAATCTCCTGTTGGCACTACATCAACTGAACTATCTGGAACATCTTCTCTGTCATCTGTATCTTTATTAATATCATCATTGCCATTATTAATGTCATTATCTGGTACATCAATAACTTCTCCTGTTACACCCTTGTAATCTACGCTTACAGAATGAATAGTAACTCTGTTACCAGACTTTCCTGCACCAGATGTACCTGTATGCTGGAATCCTATTCCACTGTAACTGTTTACTTCATTCTCAAATACATGGCTTAAATGTACCTCATGAGGCATGATATTGCTTGCTGAGTCCTGAGATGATGTTGTTGTAACATCTGCTGTAAATGTATTGCCAGTCACATCAAGCTTAATTGTGCATCCTGGAAGAAATGCTGTTGATATGACTGAATCTTCAAGCGGAATTGCAACTCCATTCTTATATTCCATCAATGTAAATGTACATGACTTAGCTGCAAAACTACTTAGAACCGGATCACTTATAGATGGTACTCTGGCAATTCTTAAGCCATAACCAGTCATTGTTTTTGCATCATATTTGAAATAGATATCTATGAACTGTTTAGCACTACCGAAGCCCTGTGCCCCTGTTTTATGAGGAGAAAGAGTCAATGTCATTGACATATCTTTTCTTGCAGTATCATCAACATATACAAGTCTTGCACCCTGTGTAGTTGTCTGAAGTCCCGTAGTTCCTGATGCGCCTGATGCTCCCTGTGCATATGTATATGGAAGCTCACCTGAAACAGGCTTATATGCTTTGTCACTCCACTCTCCACCTTCTCTGTATTCAGCAGGCAGATAGAATCCTCCATACCAATTACCAGCTTCAAGTGTGTTTTTCCATTCATAATTATTCTCTTCTGTATCATTCTCAGCTTCAATATATGCAAGATGCTCAAGATCAACATTATATGACTGTTTCTGTTCATCTGCTACATATGCTGACTTGATAAGTTCAGAAGCTGCAGTAAATACTGAACTGCCTTCTACTGAATTCGAACGCTTTGGTATAACTTCACAGATAATATAATGATTAACATCATCTAAGCGGAGTACATATGAAGAGTATGGCTTAGCATCACTATCTACATATGTTGTCTGTGCAACGAGGACTTTATCTGTTCCTTCTTTGTCTGTAGCACGATACCAGTTAATTATACTTTCGTCTGCTGCTTCACTATTATCTGTAAATGCATATGTTACATTAATCATTCCATTCTCAGGTGCTGATAAAACAGGTTTTTCTGATAATACAGGTGCCTCAAATATCTTAGGAGTAACTGTAAAATGTAATACCTTCTTCATTCCGTTGGCTACTGTTGCAACAAGACAGCCTTTCTTATTGTCTAATGTTGAGTTGTCACCCTTTACTATTACAGTACCATCATCCTGTGGTTCAATAACAAGCGTATCGTCTTCAGTACTCCATGTTACAGTCTTGTCATTGCCACCAAGAACAACAGGCGTAACCTGAAGTGAATCAGAAACATTTCCCTGAAGTACCGGAACAACATCCTTAGCAATTCCTGGATAGTCAAACTGGATATTCCATGTACCGGTTGGCATATAATCCTTCTGATTTAACGGATCCCATTCATCATAACCCGCACCATTTAAGAGATTATATATATTATATTCCCCATTATACTTAAATGCTTTCATCTGCTCTCCATCAGGAGTTACTGATAAATCTGGATAATCAGGACTGATTGTCAATGGCTGTCCATTAAGAGTATTATTAGAAACAATCTGTCTTATATCATCAGAAAAATTACTCTGTTTCCATTCCATACCAGTCATGTCGCCCTTAAAATCACAGTCAATAAAAGCAAACGGTTTTGTATTCTTACATAATGTAATTGTTTTATTATCTGATAACTGTGTTGTAAATTCACAGCCTAAGAATGCCTGCATATAGAATGATGCTCCACCACAAGGAGTATTAGAAAACAGGCTAAACGTACAATTTTCAAATATCGTTATATAACCGGTTCCAAGCGAATCATCTGTACACTCAAGATGACAATCTTTTATAAGAGAACGCTTAGGTCTGTCATCTCTTGAGAAAAGATTAAGTCTTGATATAATGTTACAATTTTCAAAGAACCATTCATCCATATCTGTAATGCTAGGAACTTTAGTAACAGCCTGTGCCTGTGTAACAGCTTCCTGTCTCTTAGTATGATTCTTAGTAGTATCTCTTTCATACACTAAATCTACATTACAATAATTTCCGATTGTAAGGTCTTTTGCATGAAATCCGTCGCCTACACCAATTGTGTTAAAGTTACCATTAGCTCCTGCATTCTGTCCTCTGTCTGATGCAATTACTACATCATCACGATTACCAGTCATTCCTACAAGTGTTATATAAGCCTGTGGAATTATAAGACCTATAAGATCATTCTTATCACGATCTTCTGTCTTAGTATAATCGTCAGTCCAATATACATCCGGCTCAAGATAAATAATTGTTGGATTATCCTTTGTGCCAGGAATTGCATTAGCTACTGCTTCCTGAAGTGTCTTATATGAATATCCGCTTGAAGAAGCTAAATTCTGATTTACATATAATGCATGCTCTGAAAGAGTAACTGATTCACCATTATAGTAAATCGTCTGTGTATCATCGGCTTTCGTAAATGTAAGAGAGCCAATACGAGAACTAGTGAAGATGAGTGCAAAAGCCATCAAAAATGCGATAAAGGCCGATGCATGTTTCTTGTGTCTTAGCATATTCTATTCCTCCGTTCATTGTGATTATGAACCCATTATATCCAGATTGTACTAATATAAATACAAAAAATCAGTTCAAAAATTATAATAAAACGAAAAAACAGCATTTTCACATTATTTCTCTAAAAGCCACGCAATCTCTTCCTTATAAGGAGGCTCTTTCTTGTCAGTTCCTTCAACTGCTACCCATGGGGTCTCAAGAATCTTAGGGACATCTAAGAATCTTTCATCATGGACAAGTCTGTGAAGAGTCTCATATCCTATATTTCCTTTATCAATGTTGGCATGTCTGTCCTTATGCGCTCCAAGCGGATTCATGCTGTCATTGATATGAAATACTGCTATCTGGTCAAGACCAATCACTTTGTCAAATTCTGCAAATACTTCATCATAATGATTAACTAAATCATAACCAGCATCATTAACATGGCATGTATCAAAACACACTCTCAATCTGTCCTTCTTGTCAACGCCATCATAGATTGCCTTAAGCTCTTCAAATGTCCTGCCTATCTCGCTTCCCTTGCCAGCCATTGTCTCAAGTGCAATATATACATCATCATTGTTCTGGTTAAGCACTGTATTAAGTCCTTTGATAATCTGTGCGGTTCCGGCTTCAACTCCGGCATTAACATGGCTTCCTGGATGAAGCACCATTATATGGCTTCCCATGGCAGCAGTCCTTATAATTTCTTTTTCAAGAAATTCAACAGCAAGCTCATAAGTCTCTGGCTTAATTGTATTTGCAAGATTGATTATATAAGGTGCATGTACAATAATCTCCTCAATTCCATGTTCCTTAGCATACTTCCAGCCAGCTTCTATATTAAGCTCACTTATTTCTTTTCTTCTTGTATTCTGTGGCGCACCTGTGTATAACATAAATACATTAGCCCCATAAGAAACTGCTTCCTTCGCAGATGCAAGAAACATTTCCTTACCTGCCATTCCCACATGACTTCCAAGCTTTATATTTGACATATATGATTCCTCCAATATTTAACCTGTATAATTTATTATCTGTCCGGTTAGAAAATCCAAACGAATTAATTTTAATATTGCAATACTTATGTGTCAATGCACAACATATGTATACTTGCATACTGATAAATGTCATTACCACTTTCATTCATTTTCAGTCGAATTCATTCATAATTCACATTTATTGTATTGACATTTATACAGCATATTGATATAGTACTAAAGTACCGTTTTTATAGTATATATGTAACAATTATTTTATAAGGTGAGATATGAAAATACACAAACACAGAAAACATATAAAAACAATCAATACTGTTATTGAAAGCTGTCTTATCGTTATTCTTATTGTTCTTGTAGCAATAATGATGGTTCTTATAGGAAAATTACAGGGAACTGCCAGAGTTATTAACTATACCGGTCTTGTCAGAGGTGCTACTCAAAGAGAAGTCAAGCTTGAAATCACTGGTAATCCTAATGATGAGCTCATCAATTATCTTGATGGAATTCTTGAAGATCTTAAATATAAAGATGGCGATTATAATCTTATCAAACTTGATAACAATGATTATGAAAAAAAACTTGATACACAGATTGCTTT
>OGRH01002070.1_pt1 | contig 11236 bp, 8 predicted proteins | sample 1553461 | NCBI WGS metagenome assembly OGRH01 (sample SAMEA2580092, study PRJEB22360) | human gut metagenome | biome: human gut; feature: human-associated habitat; material: faeces | place: Denmark | collected 2008/2010
CCTCGGTCATGCGTGTCTTGACTACCCGGCTGCGGTGCGGCGTGTTGTATCGTTTTCGCATGGTAAAACCTCCTTTCTGTGCGTGGTGTCCTCTCACTAATAGGAGAAAAACGGGGTGTGAAGCGGAACTGTTTTTGAAAAATCCGAAAAAATATTTTGAGGGATTTTTAAGCGGCGCAAGCCGCATAAGCAGGGTTTGGGGAAGGCACTCCCCAACAAGATTCCCGCAGGGGCAAAATGAGCGAAAAGCGAATTTTGGTACTGCGGTAGAATCTTGCTCTAAGAAACTGCCGGACTGCCGTTCACTTCCTACTGCCACTTTTTCGGGAAATCTATAACCAGCTTTTTTCATAAAAGGCGGCAGGCTGGCATTCTCCCCCCTTACTCCCTACAACACCGCAAAAAGCAAAAATGACGGACTTTCCGGCAAGAACTTTTCCGGTGGCTCGGTCTTTCCCGACAATAAGGCGTTTTGGAAGCTGTGTTTTGCCCGCTGTTTGATAGAAAACGGGAAATTTCCTTGCTCACATACCAGTACCGACACTTTCCCGATTTGCCAAAAATGGGCGCAAAAAAAGCAGCAAATCTTTTTCGGATTTACTGCTTCGTGTGCCGCTGCGGGGCGGCGGTTATTCAGTTGTAAATAAAAGAGGGCGGTAGCACTTTGGGCTATCGTCCTCTTGACTGCACATTTGCAAAGACAGGCGGGGCTGTCAACGGTGGGCGAAGCCCATTTACTTGCCGTTGACTGGCTCGGCTGGATTTGCTATCAATTATTGAATTGAATAGTCTTTACTTTTTCTTCGGAATCAGCACAAACCCACAAACAAGAATATATCCAATAATTGCGATTATAGATGCTTCTATTCCAAACCCTGCTCCTGTAAGGAAAACATTATCTGAAGATATTATTATCGAAAAAATCGGACTTCCATAAGTTCCTTGCGCTGTCGTAATATGGAGAATATCTGTTATCATAATAAAGTTCCATGCGGCGTGTAATAAGGCACTATTACTTATGGATTTTCCTTTGTAGGAAACAAGAGAAAACATGATTCCTACTACTGTACCGCTAATGATTAAAAGCAGAACACCGCTAACAGTAAAGGTTTCCATTGAGGGAATGTGTACTAAACTGAAAAGAAACGATGGAATTAAAATTGCTATATATTTATTCCATCTGCTCTCCAATAATTTCATAATATACCCACGAAACAACATTTCCTCTGTTATTCCCGACTTTAGTGCTATAAGCATGGAAGCTATTATAATTAAACATATTTCACCCGCCGAAAAAGAGTTGACTTCAAATTTACCAATCATTGCAAAAATAGCTGTAACGAATACTGGAAGAAAAACAGATATTAGAACACCCCATTTTTTTATGTTCGGTGTAATACCAAAATCTTTCATTTTCAAGTGGAGTCCTTTTGTTGTATAAAGCCAAAAAAGGAAAGCGGTTAGTAATAAAGCCCCCAACATTCTTAGAATTACATATAGTGCATTGCTCGGAAGTTCCACAAACGAAAAAAGCAAATCAAAAGAAATACTGCTAAATAAATCTCCTGCCAAAAATAACAGAAAGTAAACAAGGATATTTACAAGTGTTTTCGATGTCGAAAAATTATATTGTGTTTGATTCAATGATGGTTCCTCCTCAAAAAAATATCTTTTTGCTGTTATATTGTATCATTTTCGACAATAAATTTCTACTAATTTTACGGAATAGCAAGTTGCTGTCTATCAATTTCTTGTGTGTTACTTTATCGCACATGAGCATTAGTAGCTGTCATATCATTGCCGTACTGATCCTTTAATGTAACGTTTACATCTACTGATCTTCCAATCTTATTAGAAAGTGTAACACTGTATTTGTCTAATTCCAATGTAGCAACAGCCTTCTCTGCAACAACTGTAACAGCAACAGATCCAACTACTTTGTCATCTTTCTTGATAAGAAGATATGCGGTACCTTCCTTTACACCAGTAACAAGAACAGATTTTGCATTGATATTGCTGTTAGTACCTACCATTAATGTTGTAGGATCAGAAGATACTACAGAATACTTACTGTAATCAGAAATTTCTTTTCCATCAGCATTCTTAATCATGAAGTAAGCGATCTTTGTATCTTTAGCAGCAATCTTCTTCTCATCTTTAGCCTTGTCATAAGACTTGTTACTATCATCAATTCTTACATCAAAGTTATTGATAGCAGACTGATCTACAGCAGTAATTGTCTGCTTACCAGAAGTAACATTTCCTTCTGCCTTACCATTCTGATCATACTTACCAGACTTGTAAGTGATCTCAACCGTAGCTGTATTACCAATCTTGTTCAGATATAACTTGGTTCCGTTTACATATCCATTATTTGTTGTAAGAGTGAAATCATACTTGGAAGCATCCTGTTTTCCATAAGCTACTTCATCAATGATAACTCCGTTAGCATCCTTAGAAACTAACTTGATCTCTGTCTCAGTCGCATAAGGAACTGTCAGAGTATTAGGTGCAACTGAAGCAACCTTTCCGTCAGAAGCTACGAATGTCTTTGTAATTCCATCAAGAGTTACATCATATGTAGCTGCATCCTTTGCTTCACTGAACAGAGTTAATGTAACCTTAGAAGCATCCTTAGAATCAACTGTCACCTTGGATACAGGATAAACAACGTTTGTTGTCTCATTCTTTACTGTGAAATCAGTTGGTTTCAGGTTCTTTGTATCGCCAGTAACAGTAGCTTTAAGCTCTGTTAACTTGTTCTGTGCTACTGTAGAAAGAACATAGTTCTTTACTTCTACTTCCTGAGTAGCGGTAGCTGTATCTTTACCAATCTTAAGTGTAGCTTTGATTGTAGCCTTACCAGCCTTAACACCCTTTACAGTTCCGTCTTCAGAAACTGTTGCAATTGTATCATCACTGGATGTGTAAGTGATCTTAGCTCTTGAAGAAGCCTTCTTAGTTGTTGTTAACTTAGTTGTGCTTCCAACTGCTACTGCTGACTCTCCAGATAAAGCAACACTTGCCTTAGCAACTTTCATTGTGTAAGTAAGTTTCTTTGTCTTTGCCTTAGCATTCTTCTTTGTAGAAGTCTTGTAAGTTACCTTAACCGGAAATATGCATGGTATTTTCCGCGGAAGTATTGGAAATACCGGATTTATAAACAGAGTTTGGGGCAAAATCACTTCTACAAGTAACACGCAAGCAACATACAAGAAGCGATTAAATCTGATTAATGGCTTCGACCAGCGCAGGCACATCCAGATGCGTGTAAATCCGTTCCGTCAGGGACATAGCGCCGGAATGACCGACAATTTTTTTGATGGTAGTCTGATCGACATGTGCTTCGGCGAGCAGCGAAATCGTGGTGTGCCGGCAGCAGTGAGGTGTATGATCGATGTGCAGACGAAACATCAGAGGCTGGAAAACATTATGGTAATACATATAATAGGTAAAATGTTGGCTGTCCAGAGTATGGATGAGATATTCACAATCAGAACAGTCATGAAGCCAGCGCTGGTAAAAGGGGAGTACTTTGTCAGCAATCGGAACTTTTCGAACGCCGTTTTCGGTTTTGCTGTCAATGACATCAAAATATTGTTCGGACAGATGAACATTTTCTTTTTTCAGATCCAAAAGCTCTGAGACGCGGATCCCATTGTATATCAGCATGAGGACTGTCTGGCAATAGGGATCGTTTTTGTGTTTCCACAGGAGAGCAATTTCAGAAGTGGAAAAACAGCTTCGTATGTTTTTATTAGGATTCCGGTCTTTGTATTTCGAGATATTTACATAGGCAGAATAATCTTTTGAGACAATTTCGTGTTTCATGGCATAAGAATAGAGCTGGTTAAAGAGAACACGGATTTTTTTCAGGGTAGGATAGTTTTTGCCGCTGTGATCAATCACCTGCTGTAAATCATTGAGTCTCAAATTGTGAAATGGCATATCAGCAATGTTTTCACAAGTGGCAAAGGCCGCCCGATAGCCTTTGATGTTGGAGTGGGAAATGGTAGGAAACTTTTCTTCGGACCATCGGAGATAAATTTCCCGGAAGGTTAATTTCAGCGTTTCCCCATCGATGGGATAATTATTGTAACGTGCCAGAATCTGCAGAGCTTCCGACCGGGTAGGAGCGTACCCCAGAATCTGGTAGTGCTGGATGCGCTTTCCCGTGATGTCATTGATGTGCCAGCCCGTAGTGATGCGCGCTGCGTAGGGTCTTCTTCTGTTGCCGGAGAGTTTTACGACTCCGCCGTATCCGTTTGGTAATCTCATTTTTCTTCCTTTCGTGTGTAAAAATTTATATTATCGTGTCAATCATACACATTTATTTGTAAAATTTTTAAGTATCACACAAGTAACAAAAAAGAGTTTTTACTTATTATATATATTTTACGTGTTGAAAAAACGAAGGTTTAGGGGTATTATATTCTAGAAAAATTGTTTACTAAGGAGAGAAAACTTTGAGTGAGAATGGATATCGAAATTTAAAAAAGACGAATAAGCTGATGATTCCCGTCATTTTGATGATGGGGTTTGTGCCATTGCTTGTACATATGTATTCCTATAATTCAAATCTGTCGCAGTTTGAATGGTTTCCGGCCAATTCAGATACACAGACAGATTTCTTTTTTGCATGGAAGATGATTGCGATTGTAATCATTGGAGTGGTGATGGCTGCAATTCTGTTGTATCGGCATTATGTGAAGAAAGAGACCCTGCAGTTTGAAAATTCTTTTTATTTTCTGATGGTATACGGACTTTTTGTTCTGATGTCAGCACTTTTTTCAAAGTATAAGCATTGGGTATCCGGTGGAACTTATGAACTTTTTGAGTCTGTGTGGGTAGTTTTTGCGTATATGCTGCTGTGTTATTATGTATATAATTTTGTGAATGAAGAAAAACATGTGGAATTCATTTTGAAAATTTCGGGCATTGGCATGGCTATTGTTACAGTGATCGGCGTATTTCAGTATTTTGGACTGGACTTCTTTCAGTCAAATTTTGGAAAACATTTGATCACAAATCCTGGATGGTGGAAGAATTTAAAAGAGCTGACATTTAATTTTGCACCGAAAACTTCTTATACGACATTATACAATCCGAACTTTTTATCGTTTTATTTTGGTATGCTCATTGTGCTGGCGGTATGCCTGTTTATTGCGTCAAAAAAGATATGGCATCGGATAGTGCTGGCAGTAGCGGTAGTATGCTGTGCCATCTGCTTGAAAGGAAGCGGCAGTGCGAGTGGATGGATGGCTCTTGCATTGGCAGCAGTGGTACTTATACTTGTGCTTTTGAGCCGGAAGAAAAAACTGTTTGTTGTGGGTGCCGTTGTAGTGGTAATTGGGATTATAGCAGCAATCGTACTTGGAAATACCACCTCAGCAGGTGAAAATATAAAAAATACAATTGCTGGTACATACCGGATGAGTGACAGATGGGCTCTGAATGGAGTAGAAACCAATACGGATGATGTTGTGCTTGACATTCACGGGAATAAACTGAGTGTTTCTTATACCGTGGGAGAGGATGGAACAACACAGATCAGTTGCAAAGATTCGGATGGAAATGAGTTAAGTCAGACGATAGTGGATGCAGATAATCAGGTGACAACGATGGATGACAGCCGTTTTTCTGGGGTACAGCTGCAACCGGTATCTTTTGGAGATAGCTTGCCCGGAATTTGTGCAACGATTGATGGTGTGCAGTGGAACTTTATAAATACCGATGAGAATGGATATGAGTATCTGAATCCAGCAGGAAAATTAGTGAAGTTTGAGAATCCGAAGGTTTCAAAAGTATTTTTGGATGATGCAATGAGTAATCGAGGACATATCTGGAATAAAACAATTCCGCTTCTGGGAAGGCATGCTTTTATGGGGAGCGGGGCAAATACTTATATGTTTGAAGTCCCACAGGAAGATTATATTAGTCAGAACTATGTTTATGGAGCAAACAGCTATGATGTAAAAGCCCATAGCTGGTATCTGCAGCAGTGGGTGGAAACCGGACTGATCGGTACCCTGGCACTTCTGGTATTTCTGTTCTGGTATCTGGTACAGTCGGTACGCATTTACCGCAGAGTGGATCTGCACGAGAGTATCAGCTGGGTTGGATTTGGATTATTTGCGGCAGTGCTGGTGTACATGATTGCAGGTATCGCAAACGATTCTAATGTATGTACCGCTCCGGTATTCTGGGGTATGCTTGGCCTGGGACTTGCGGTGAACCGGATGCTTGTAAAGAAAGAAAATCTCTTTGTTGTTAAAGAAACGGTTTCTGCGGAAAGTGATACTGCCGTAAAACAGAGTATTTCAAGAGCAGCAGAGAGTGTAAAAGCAGATACCGCGCAGACGGTACAGAATACTAAAGGGGCTGGAGTGACAGAATCCTCAGTCAGGAAGAAATCATCGAAAAAACAATCGAGAAAACAGAGAAAGAATCAAAAATAACAGATTGAAATTATGAAAAAAATCATTCAAGATAAACAATTACTGATCAGACGGATTTTTCTGATGTGCTACGACGTGCTTGCAGTGTTTGCTGCAAGCATAGTTGCGTTATTGATTCGATTTGATCTGAATATTATGAACGTGCCGTTTCAATATCTGGATGAAGTGTGGAGAGCGCTTCCTTTTATGATCATTGTTACGCTGGTCATTTTCTGGCTGCTCCGACTGTATTCCAGTCTCTGGAGCTATGCGGGAGCACTGGAAATGATGTATGTGGTTTCGGCATGTATTCTGGATACCGTTGTTGTGACAGTGCTGATATTGCTTCGGAACTGGGGAAATATGTATCCGGTGCCGAGAAGCTTTTACATTCTGTATGGTCTGTTCCTGTTTGTGTTTGTCATGGGATGCAGATATTCTTACCGCGGTCTGCGTGTGCTTCGCAATATGCGCAGAGCCGGTGTGTACAGACGGAATGTACTTGTGATCGGAGCAGGGGATGCAGGAAACCAGATCATCAAAGAAATCAACAACAGCCGCTATGTGAAAAAGAAGGTTGTTGGTGTGATTGATGATGACCGGAACAAGATTGGCAATTATATTCATGGAGCGAAAGTCGTAGGAGATCGGAGCGATATTCTGGAAAAAGTCGAAGAACTGCATGTGCATGAGATCATCATTGCCATGCCATCGGCCACGCAGAAACAGATCAAGGGGATTCTTGATATCTGCAAAGAAACCGGATGCACATTGAAACGTCTGCCCGGCATTTACCAGCTTGTAAACGGCGATGTCAGCGTCAGCAAATTAAAAGATGTAGATGTCAATGACCTGTTAGGCAGAGATCCGGTGACCGTTGATCTGCAGTCTATCATGGATTATGTATCCGGAAAGGTAATCATGGTGACCGGTGGTGGCGGCTCCATCGGAAGCGAATTGTGCCGGCAGATTGCCGCACACAAGCCAAAACAGCTGATTATTGTGGATATTTACGAGAATACGACCTACGATGTGCAAAACGAACTGAAAGTCCGGTTTCCAGAGCTGGATCTTGTTGTGCTGATCGCATCCGTGCGGAATACGAATCGTATGAACTGGATTTTTGAACATTACAAGCCGGAGATTATCTATCATGCAGCGGCACATAAACATGTGCCTCTCATGGAAGAGAGTCCGAACGAGGCAATTAAGAATAACGTGCTTGGCACGTGGAAGATTGTACAGGCGGCAGATCGGTACGGGGTGAAGAAATTTGTGATGATTTCCACGGATAAGGCAGTCAATCCAACCAATATCATGGGTGCCAGCAAGCGCATCTGTGAGATGGTCATTCAGACCTATAACCGCAGATCGAAGACAGATTTCGTAGCCGTGCGTTTTGGGAATGTGCTTGGCAGTAACGGAAGTGTGATTCCGCTGTTCAAAAAACAGATTGAGCGTGGAGGTCCGGTCACGGTTACCCATCCGGATATCGTGCGGTATTTTATGACAATTCCGGAAGCGGTATCTCTGGTGCTGCAGGCGGGCACCTATGCCAAAGGTGGAGAAATTTTTGTTCTGGATATGGGAGAGCCGGTCAAGATTCTGGATCTGGCAAAGAACCTGATTCTTCTTTCCGGTCACAAGCCGGATGAAGATATCCATATCATTTTCACAGGACTTCGCCCGGGAGAAAAACTTTATGAAGAGATGCTGATGGATGAAGAAGGGATGCAGGATACCGCAAACAATCTGATTCATATCGGTAAACCGATTGAGCTGGATGAAGAAAAATTCATGCAGCAGTTGGAAGAATTAAAAGAGTACGTTGTGACAGAACCGGAAGACATCCGGGAGTGTGTCAAGAAAATCGTGCCGACGTATCATCCGGAACTGGCAGGGGAGAATAAATAGGTAAAAATAGAACAGCTATCAATGACAGCAATTCCGTGCATGGCACGTGAATTGCTGTTTTGCTTTTTACAGATGAAACGTATTGCGGGGATGTCTGGTAGTGAGGATGGCACGCTGCTTTGACATGGCAACATGCGTATAGATTTCTGTGATATGAATGGAACTGTGACCAAGCATTTCCTGTATATAGCGGATATCGACGTCCGCTTCTAAAAGGCTGGTGGCAAATGTATGCCGGAACATATGCGGTGTAATATGCTGTTCAATTGCAGCAAGAGAAGCATATTTGTTGATCATCCGCCGCACCGACTGATCGGATAATGCCGTTCCGTTTAGCGTCGCAAAGAAATGCTGGCAGGTTTCCATCTGGGGGAGAAATTCATTGCGGTATTCCGACAGAATCTGTATGACCTCGTGGTTTCCGATCTGAACAATTCGTTCTTTGGAACCTTTTCCGTAGATCAGGACTGATCCATCGTACAAATCAATGTCACAGATACGCAGAGCGCATAATTCGGAAATCCGTATTCCGGTTGCAAATAAAAGTTCTATGACAGCGGCATCCCGCAAAGCATTTTTTCTCTGATAATCCGTTTTGGCGATGGTGCGCTGCTCATAGATCGTAGATAAGAAAATTTCGATCGTGTGCAATGGAATGGTTTTCGGCAAAATCACAGGTTCGCGGAATTTGATCTGCACCTTGTTGAAAGGATTCCGGGCGATGATTTCTTTATATTCCAGGTAGTGAAAAAGAGCTTTGACCGAGGCAATCTTTCTTTTTACGGTTTTGGGTTTGTACTTCTGGTGCAGACTGCCGATATAATTTTCCAACAGATCCGGTGTAATATCAGAAACATCCCTGCATGAAAAAATGGCATAAAATTGCTGAAGGTCGATGCGATATGCTTTCAGAGTCTTGGAATCCAGGCGTTTTTGGTGACGGCAGTGTTCCAGATAGTTGTTGATGTGTGTCTGTAAATTATTCATGGGTGGTCTCCTTTATACTTTGTATATGAAGTTTTGTTTAGGAGTATATGGTACATGAAATGGGGGAGATTTTGTTGGATAAGACAAAAATTGAAAAAATTGTACAATATGTAACAATTACATGGATAGAACTGTGGTGTTTCCTGTATCAGTATGGGTGGGAAAGGATATGGTATAGACTTCGGGAAAATACAGAATGTGGATGTCGAAAGGTGATGTTTTGATGGGAAAACGGTGAGATTAAACAATAAATTGCCGTTTAAATAAGAAAAATGGATTAAAATAAGGGATTTTGTTATATTTTTTTGAAAGGTATGTTATAATCTTTAATATAATAGAAAAAAGATTGAAAGATAATAAGAAGTTATCTGTTATGCAGTTTGAAAAGATGATGAATAATTAATGATGATGTAGTAGTTGATACACGAAAATTGGAGGAATATATGATTTTTATTGGTTACTCAAGTAAAGATAGATATACCATTGTAGAATCTATGGTTTTTCACTTAAAAAACTATGGCTTTAATGTGTGGTATGATTTTCATGATATGTATCTCAGTGATGCTAGATTTGAGACAAATTTCGAACATGGTATAAAAGATAGTAAATATGTTATATTCATTTTATCTCCCAATTTTTTTACAAGTAAATGTGCAGTCGAAGAATTGGATTACGCTCAAACGTTATATGAACAAGGAACAATTAAATTATTTCCAATATTATATTTGTTAGAGGCTAACCAACTCCCTGAACATTATAATTGGATTCGTAAAATAATATATAATGAAATAAATAAGCACAGCGGTACACTTTTTGTAACCAATCAGATAATAGAAAAATTACTATATGACCAAGTCAAAACAATGGATTTACGATCTATGTCTGAAATAGCACAATATTGTTCAAACAATAATTTATGTTATTTACATAAATTGGCAGAGGCTTTTATAAACTTAGATTTAGGTAATTACTCGGCCAGAATTGCTATGCTTTATTCTATGTATTTGTATGTTGATACACAAAATGAAAATAATACTATAGATATTATTATTCACCGGATTATAAATTTTACCTCATTTAATATTTCTTTAGATCATTTGAGTTTTAGTATATTTCAGCTTGCAGTTATCATTAAACTTAATAAATATTTACGACAGAATCTATAATCGAAGCCACAGTTTTGCAAATTTTATTAATGTCAGTCTCATTTTCCAATACAGTATAGTAAGGTTCAAGATAAGGAAAATCAACAATATTAGCCTTTACGGCATCAAATATTTCACGAGCAGCAAAACCAGTACTTCCTATTGGAATAATAATTTTATTCATTTTCTTAGCGATCTGAAATTCTTCTATAACACCTTTGGAATTTTGAGATATGCCATTAACAAATTTTTGACCAAAGACAAAAATTGCAATATTATTTTGTGAAATCAAATAGTTTCTATAGGAACTAAAATCTTTAGCAGTAAGATTATCATCGAATGGTCTAATTTGAATTCGCTTATCTATTTTATGTATACCTTTTGATAAAAGATATTGAATCGATGGTCCCGCAACAAAATAACCTATTTTTCTTCCCATTCCAGTACATATGTTAAATTCTTTTTCTAATAATTCAACAGCCAAACAATTTAGCAAATTGTTTGCAAACAGTTCTGTTTCTTCATTGTAATCATCTAATCTACCTGAAATAAAAACATTTCTTTCAATAGTTTTTAAATAAATTTGTTTTAAAATTTCCGGTACATCTGTGTATTTTTCAACTAAAACTGCTTTTACATTATAATTTTTTTCTAAATCATCAATATAATATTTAAACTCTATTTTATTATCCTTTTCAAAAATAGCATAATGATGCATTCCATTATTTCCAACAAACTGTTGGATTGTACTTA
>OGRH01002076.1_pt1 | contig 11212 bp, 11 predicted proteins | sample 1553461 | NCBI WGS metagenome assembly OGRH01 (sample SAMEA2580092, study PRJEB22360) | human gut metagenome | biome: human gut; feature: human-associated habitat; material: faeces | place: Denmark | collected 2008/2010
AACAGGGGATCACCAATCCCACCAATACGATTACTGTACCCATATTAATCCTCCATTCTTACACCAACTCTGACATCTGCCGCTATATCTGATGAATAAAATATATATCCAATCCGCCACTTAGTGACGGATTGAACACTTATATAATTATGATTAGGAAGTAATCTTAGTTAGCTGCTGCTTTCTTGTATTCTTCCGCTTCCTTTGTTGGTCTGAATAAAAGATAAAGGAAACCAGCTACTAATACAAATGCTACAACTGTCCAGATACTAAATACTCCATCAGCGATAAGGCTTCCGATATTGTAGATGCAAAGTGATACTACATATGCAAATCCACACTGGTAACCAATTGCTATCCAAGTCCATTTAGCACTGTTCATCTCTCTCTTAATAGCACCGATTGCTGCGAAACAAGGAGCACAGAGAAGGTTGAATGTAAGGAATGAGAAACCTGCTAACTTAGTAAATGCAAGTGCAAGTGCTGCATATGGAGATACATCTCCACCACCATAAAGGATACCCATAGTACCAACGATATTTTCCTTAGCTACAAGTCCTGTGATTGAAGCAACGGCTGCCTGCCAGTTACCCCATCCAAGTGGTGCGAAGATCCATGCGATTGCAGAACCAACTTTTGCAAGAACACATTCTGCCTGGGCAGCCTCAAGAGCAGCACCCTCTAATCCGTCGAAATCAAGCATTCCAAAGGTTCCGTTGCTCCATCCGAAGTTCATTAAGAACCATAAAACAATTGTTGATAACAGGATAATTGTACCTGCTTTCTTGATGAAAGACCATCCACGCTCCCACATGCTGCGGAGTACGTTTCCAACGGTTGGCCAGTGATATGCAGGAAGCTCCATAACGAATGGTGCAGGCTCTCCTGCGAACATCTTTGTTTTCTTTAAGATAATACCGGAACAGATAATTGCTGCAACACCTACAAAATAAGCACTCCATGCAACCCATCCGGAATTATGGAAGAATGCACCTGCGATCAAAGCAATAATCGGAAGCTTTGCTCCACAAGGTACGAATGTTGTTGTCATGATTGTCATCTTGCGGTCACGGTCGTTCTCGATCGTACGGGAAGCCATAACACCAGGAACACCGCATCCACTACCAATCAGCATTGGGATGAATGATTTTCCGGATAATCCGAATTTACGGAAAATACGGTCCATGATAAATGCGATACGTGACATATATCCACAGGACTCAAGGAATGCCAGGAAAATGAACAGTACCAGCATCTGTGGTACGAATCCAAGTACAGCACCCACACCGGAGATGATACCATCTACGACAAGTCCTGTCAGCCAGCCGGCACAGTGAATGTTCTCAAGTAAGGTTCTTGCTCCCGGAACAATCCACTCGCCAAACAATGTATCATTTGTCCAATCGGTAAGGAATCCACCAACTGTTGTGATAGATACATAATATACGATAAACATAACCAATGCAAAAATCGGAAGTGCAAAAAAACGGTTCGTAACAAAACGGTCAATCTTATCCGAAGTGGAAAGTTTCTCACCCTTCTTTGCTTTTGTAAGACACTCTCCAATGATGGAAGAAATGTATACATAACGCTCATTGGTAATGATTGACTCGGTATCATCATCAAAATGATCCTCAAGTTCCTTGATCTCTGCAGATACATCTGGCATCAGACTTAAGAGTTCAGAAATCTTATCGTCTTTTTCCAGAAGTTTGATTGCGAAAAACCGCTTCTGTTCCTGTGGAATATCCGAGCTGATCTTATCCTCTACCTTTGCAATGATATCCTCAACCTCTGATGCGAACGCATGTGCAGGTGTGACTTTCTTCTTCTGCTGTGCGAGAGCAACGGCCTTTTCTGCTGCCTTTGTAATTCCTGTTCCTTTCAGGGCGGAAATCTCAACAACTTCACAGCCCAGCTTCTGGCTCAGCTTATCAATATGTATCACATCACCATTCTTTGCAACGATATCCATCATGTTTACTGCCATGATTACCGGGATACCAAGTTCCATGATCTGTGTAGAAAGATATAAGTTACGCTCAATATTTGTACCGTCCACAATATTGATGATTGCATCCGGTCTGTCTGCAACAAGATAATTTCTTGCTACCACTTCCTCCAGAGTGTATGGGGAAAGAGAATAAATACCCGGAAGATCCATGATGGTAACATCTTTATGCCCCTTCAGACGTCCTTCCTTTTTTTCTACTGTTACACCCGGCCAGTTACCAACAAACTGATTGGAACCGGTCAATGCATTGAACAATGTCGTTTTTCCGCAGTTTGGATTTCCTGCCAATGCAATTTTCACTGCCATAATTCTCCTCTTTTCTGTGCTGGCGCACTTTTGTTTTATCAGCCTTGCTAAAATTTGAAATTGCTAGTTTCTGTAAGCACTTGCTAGTTTTTGTAAGTCGCTACTAACCTTATGGTAAAAAAATTACTCTACCTGGATCATTTCAGCATCTGCTTTACGCAGGGACAGTTCATAACCTCTGACCGTAACTTCCACCGGATCTCCGAGCGGGGCTACTTTACGGACATAAATCTCTACGCCCTTGGTAATTCCCATGTCCATGATACGACGTTTTACAGGTCCTTCGCCTGTCAGTTTTGTAGCTTTGACAGTCTCGCCAACTTTTGCATCTTTTAATGTCTTCATCGCTGCTCCCTTTCTAAATCATTATTTTATTTGCCATATCCTTACCGATAGCAACACGCGCTTCTTTCACATTCACGATCATGTTTCCATCCGTTTCAGATATCACAGCCACTTTTCCCCCGACAACAAAACCAAGATTCTCAAGATGGCGTCTTGTTTCTTCTTTTCCACCGATCTTTTTGATCTCATTCTCTTCTCCTGCTTTGCACATTGTTAAAGGCATCATAAAAACATCCTCCTGCTTTCCGCCGCGTGCAAGCGACTTTATTGAGAATCATTTCCATCTCTTACGTCAGTTAGTATATGCTAACGAGCATAAGTTGTCAATAACAAAATAATATTTTTTCAGCTTATCCGACATTTTTCTCCCTAAAATACTCAGGTGCCAGCACACAAAATTTTTCTGTTATTAAGCGTTTGCAAGCGCTTTTCCAAGTGCCTTGCACTGTTCAATCGCATCTGCATCCGGAGCTTCCTGACAGATGACACCTTCTCCTCCTACGATCGTTGCGCCGGCTCCGCTCATACGTGCTTCCCAGTCACGCATCCACTGGCCGTCACCCCATCCGTAAGAACCGAACAGCGCAATCTTTTTCCCGGAAGCAAAGCCTTCTACATCGCATACAAAGGGTTCCATCTCCGCTTCTTCCAGCACCTCCGCGCCCATGGCCGGACATCCCAGAGCAAATTTGGGTGCCGCCTTCAGTGCTTCTATATCCGCTCCTGTCACGAATACTACTTCCGCTTCTTTTCCAGCCTCCCGGATTCCCTCTCCGATGGCTTCCGCCATTGCCTGGGTATTGCCGCCCTGTGTCCAAAATACTACATAAATCTTATCCATTTCATTTTCCTCCGTTTTCCGCACTTTTTGTTCCTTTTATGCTGCTGTACTTCCGCAGATCTCTATGATCTCCGTCATTTTTAATCCATAATGCAGCAGCTGAATCAAATTTTCCTTTGCATATTCATATTTTTCAAAAAGCCGCAGTTTCCTCTCTTTATCCGCATATACCTGACAGTAATTATTTGCATAAAGTACTGGTCCTGACCATTTAATCGCCTGCGATGATGCAGCCTCTGTAACCACTGGTGTATCATTTTGTTCGATACTAACCTCATGTTCATTATCTGCATCCAGAAATCCCGTATTCGGATGTGTTGATGTTATATAATCCTCATTGTGCAAGAATGAAGCAATCATCTCCTGTGTAGCACATGCTTTTGTAAATCCTTTGAAATCCGGCTGTGGCATGTCCTTTTTGGGGGCATAAGCATTTCCATACAAAACCGCTGTTAATACAATCAGAGACACTGACTGCATGATTTTCTTTTTGTTTATCATAAAAATTACCTTTCATATATTACAAATTTGTTACATATTTTTTAAAATTTGCTTTCAATATTATAATATATTACAAACTATTACGCAAGACATAAATCTAATCTATGTGTGAAATTTTTAAGAACTTTTTTATTTAATATTGTACTGTAAACGGATTTTATCGGCTATCAACGCGATAAATTCTGAATTTGTGGGTTTTCCTTTTCCTGTACTGACTGTGTAACCGAATAATTCATCTATTGTGTCCATTTTTCCTCTGCTCCAGGCAACTTCAATGGCGTGTCTGATAGCCCGTTCCACTCTGCTGGCTGTTGTCTGATGTTTCTTTGCAATCGTAGGATACAGTATCTTGGTAATGGAATTGAGCATCTCCATGTCATTAACTGACAGGATGATGGCGTCACGCAGATACTGATATCCTTTAATATGTGCAGGCACTCCAATCTCATGAATGATATTTGTCACGTCTGTTTCCAGATTTCTCACAGGTACCGGATTGTCTTCTGTCCTTTCAGGCTGCCGCCCGATCTGACGTATTCTTCTCTCGCCGGCTCTGCGCACATGTTTGATACGATTAAGCAGCATTTGATTATCGAAAGGCTTCAGGATATAATAATCTGCCCCTAAGTTAAATGCATTTTCTGTAATACGTTCCTGACCGACTGCCGAAACTACGATAAATGATGGGATCTTTTTGAGACTTTTGTCATTGGCAAATTTCTCCATTACTGCCAGTCCGTCCATTTTCGGCATAATAATATCTAGAACCACAACGTCCGGTTCCTTTTCACGTATAATATTACAGATTTCTTCTCCGTTATGCGCTTTTCCCACAAGTTCCAGATCTTTGTCTTCTTCTATTATCTGACCAAGTACTTCCACCATTTTCTCATTATCATCTGCAATTGCCACATTTAATTTTTCCATAAATTTCACTCCTCCCCCATTTTTCAATAAATCTCTTTTCTTTTTCGGTTCATCACATATTATAGAGGAATGCTTACGGAAAAATCAAGACACAGAGGGAAATTTGTCCTATTTTATGTCGACAGCTTTGGTGATTCTTTTTTCTTTATTTTCATTTTTCACAGGCATCTGATATATTTCGACAATAATCAGATTTTTGTTTCATAATCCTGATCATCCATTAAAAAAGTCTTTCTGTATTTTTCAGCATATTTTCAATAAAGATTCCATATCCGCTGGAAGCATCCTGAACAAATACATGAGTTACCGCACCAATGATTTTTCCATTCTGGATAACCGGGCTTCCGCTGAGCCCCTGTACAATCCCTCCTGTAGCTTCCAGAAGTTCTTTATCTGTCACCTTTATCACAAAACTTTTGTTGGTATCTTCATGATTCAAATCTATTTTTCTGATCTCTGCATCATATTCTTTTACCTCGCCATCTGTACTGCAGAGAATTGTGGCTGTTCCAATCTTCACTTCCTGCTTATACGCAGCCGGCATTTTCTTTAAAGTGATCGCATCATCTGCAATCCCTGTGAACTGACCATAAATTCCGTTTCTGCTGTTTGCTTCGATAGTTCCAAGAATATTTCTGTCATCATAGCAGATATATCCTGCAAGTTCGCCGGGATTGCCTTTACTTCCTTTGTTAATCGCAAGAATCCGGGCTTTATACAAAGCTCCGTTTCGGATATTCAGAAGCTGGGCAGTGTCTATATCACTGATTCCATGGCCAAGGGCACCATAATTACCATTCTGATCTACGTAGGTAAGTGTTCCTATCCCCTGAGTATCATCTCTTACCCAGATTCCAAGTTTATAGTCTCCTTTTTTGTCTTTTACAGGAGTTACAGATACAGGAATACTCTCTCCTTTGCGGCTTATCCCCAGTGTAACTTCGCTGCCATCAAGTTCTGAGATGTCATCTATCAGTTCTCTTTTTGTAGAGATTTTTTCTCCGTTAAATGAGATAATGTAATCTCCCTGTCTGATAATATTTCTCGCAGGCTCCTCTGTCTCACCATTCCGATTCTGAATTTCACCGGTGTCAATCACCAGAACACCTTCTGTTTGCATATAAATTCCTATGGTGCTTCCGCTGACATAAATTTCCTGATCATCTGCAGGTGTCACTTTTATTTCTTTAAATGGAATATAACCCAAAAGTTTACAGGGCAGAATATAGCCTCCATCCTGCGAAACAGTAACTGCTTCTTCAAATGTAACAAACGGTGTTGACAAAACTTCTGTGACATCTTCTGTTTTTTTGCCTCTGGAAATCTGAATTTCGTCAGGTATCTTTCTGTCCAGATATCTGTAACCTGATATCAGCATCACCAACAGATCCAGCACAAGACAACAGATGACAAAAAGTCTGTATTTTCTTTTGTTCATTATTATGCACATCCTTTCATTCTGTATTTATGAAATTCTGTAACTGTGAAATTGCCATAAAACACTTCCCATCACAGCAAACCCGAAAGGTACAAAAATAAGAGAGAACAATCCGTCACAAAGATTATCCTCTCTTAGTATGTGGTCAATTATTTTATTTAAATCTTGTATTTTTTTGTTTCTGTGCCAATTCTTTCATCTCTTTCGCATTCTCAAGAACTGCAGGTGTAATTTCTGCACCACCTAACAGTCTTGCCAGTTCGCGGATGGAATCATGTTCTTTAAGCACATGGATCTGGGTAATAGTCTCAATTCCCTGCAGATGTTTTTCAATTTCAAAATGACTGTCTGCCATAGCTGCAATCTGCGGCAGATGCGTGATGCAGAGTACCTGATGATGCTGTCCGATCACTGCCATCTTTTCAGAGACTTTCTGTGCAGTTCTTCCACTGATACCAGTATCGATCTCATCGAAGATCAATGTCTCAATCTCATCTCTGTCTGCAAGGATTGCCTTTAATGCAAGCATGATTCGAGACAACTCACCGCCGGATACGATCTGTCCCAGTGGCTTCAGAGTTTCTCCGGGATTTGTAGAAATGAGATACTGGATATCATCGGTTCCATTATCTGTGTAGTTTTTCTTTTTCCGGAAATCAATGGCAAAATTCACATCCAGGAAGTTTAAATCCTTCAATCCCTGAATAATCTTCTGCTCAAGCTGTTTACTGTATTCTTTACGGATTTCTGCTAATTCATCCGACTTTTTCTCAAGAATATTTTCCAAAAAATGATCTATTCCGGCACAATATTCTGCAAGTGCTGCCTCATCTTCCTCACCATCTGCAATGGCTCTCGAAGTACCATTCTCTATGCTGCTTATATTTCTAATCTCTTCTCTGTGTTTTTTATTGTTCTTTTTTTTATCACTATCTCTACTCATTCCATATCCCCTGCCAGGTCATGATCACTACTGATATCATCCCGGTTCGTATCCATGCGCTTTATGCACAATTATTTTCTCTTTTTTCATCACTTTTACGACTATACTTATATTAGTTCAGAGACTAATATATATCAAGTTTTCAGCATTACAAAAGTGTTTACATTTTACCACGTTTAATCACCTTTTTTCCATATATAAAATCATTAAAAGGTGATTAACTAGCAAACACACGATATCGTGAAAACAACCTGTAAATAACAATTTTGGAGAGGTGAATTACATGAAGAATTTTATCGCACGCATCAGTGGCACAAAAGACCTCACTGAAGGAAAGCCTTCAAAGCTTATATTGAACTTTGGTCTGCCCCTTCTCTTTGGTCTGATATTTCAGCAGTTTTATAATATGGTGGATTCTGTCATAGTCGGTCAGAAGCTGGGAACGGACGCGCTGGCGGCGGTGGGTTCCACCGGAAGCATCAACTTCATGATACTCGGATTCTGTATAGGAATCTGCAATGGATTTGCAATCCCTGTTGCCCAGGCTTACGGTGCGAAGGATTTCAAGGCTCTTAAGGCTTATATAATCAACAGTATATGGTCATCCGTTGCACTGGCTGCTGTTATAACAGTGGCAGTAAGTATCTTTACCATGCAGATACTCAAGGCTCTCAGAACACCTTCAAATATCATCGATGACGCATACATATACATATTTATAATATTCCTGGGAATACCGGCAACATTTCTCTACAACCTGACTGCCGGAATACTGAGATCACTCGGAGACAGTATCACACCTGTCATATTCCTTGTGGGTTCATCAATTGTCAACATAATACTTGATCTTATACTTGTTGTTCCTATGGGCGTCGCCGGAGCTGCAGTTGCCACAGTAGCTTCACAGGCAGTGTCAGGAATCATATGTACGATATACATGACAAAGAAACTGAAGTATCTTGAATTCAGTAAAGAGGATTGGACATTCAGCATGCGTCACTGCCTTAAGCTCTGCGGTATGGGTCTGCCTATGGGCCTGCAGTACAGCATAACCGCCATAGGCAGTGTCATTCTTCAGACCGCAGTCAATGATATGGGTTCAACATATGTTGCAGCCGTATCAGCAGGAAGCAAGATTTCCATGTTCATGTGCTGTCCTTTCGATGCAATGGGCTCCACCATGGCAACATACGGAGGTCAGAATGTTGGTGCCAGACGTCTTGACCGTGTTGATCAGGGACTTAAAGCCTGTATCAAGATGGGAATCATATATGCCCTCGTGGCTCTGGCTTTCTCCATCGTGTTCGGAAAGCAGCTTGCACTTCTCTTTGTAAAGAAAGAACAGATAGAGCTTATCGGCTACATATATGAATTCGTGGTTATCAATGCCGCATTCTACATATTCCTGGCTCTTGTGAATATCGTAAGATTCATGATACAGGGGCTTGGCTACTCGACTTTCGCCATACTTGCAGGCATATGTGAGATGATTGCTCGTTCTGTTGCCGGTTTCGTGCTGGTGCCACATTTCGGTTTCATCTGCGTATCACTAGGAAGTCCGCTTGCATGGGTATGTGCTGATCTCTTCCTGATACCTGCGTACCTGTGGGTTATGAAACAGCTGAGACGAAAATTCGGGGAAAATAAAATTAGCCGTGCCAAATCCGCAACGGCAACAATATAATCGGTTTATGAACAGACTCACTTGTGTCTCAATCACATGTGAGTCTGTTTCATTTGCACCCTATTGGGATACTAAAGTCTGTTCTGCATCCTTTCCTGTTTCGGAGTGATCCCCCTCCATTTTTTATACACCCGGATAAAATAACTGCTGTCCGAAAAGCCATTTTCCTGCGCAATATATTCCATGGAATAATCCGAATACAGCAGCATGTTCTGCGCCTTATTGAGCCTTATATACAATATGTATTCCTTACACGATCTTCCATAACGAGCCTTAAATGATCTGGCAAAGTGTGAATAACTCATACTGCACATTTCTGCCAGATCTTTAACCTCAATCTGTTCTGACGAATGCGCATCTATATATTCCAGTATGTGATTGAAATACACATCACCATCCGACCTCTTATACTTAAAATCTCCATTTGTTTTCATTTGTCTTGCCATGATGATGAGCAGCTTATATATCCCAGACTGAACCGCAAGCATGTACATCTCCCGTTTTTCCGTATACTCCTCAAATATATCCTGAACAATATCTGCCATACTTTCTTTTAGTTTTTCAGACCTTATAACCATACAGAAATCTGTAGTCTCCGTCCTGTATACAAAGCAATCATACATTTTCCTTATATAAGTCTGGGGAATGCCCAGTGTATACATATTAAACTTTATGACCGCATACTTCACCGATTCCGTACAGGTCTTATCCGCCTTTATACTGTGAAGCTGCAGCGGATATAGGTAGCACATATCCCCTTTTCTGAGAACCGTCTCTCCATCATTGCAGATCACCCGGATAGATCCGCTGACTATATAAAGCATCTCACTGTAATAGTGCCAGTGCAATTCAGAATGCACACAATCTGTGTAAAATATATCATATGGCTGTTTCATCTCATCAATGTACTCAAATATTTCCATAGCAGTCTCCCCCTACGATCCAAGTTGTATCATGATAGGTTTATACTATTTTTTGCTCTTTATATAATACAATTATTACATTTATTTGTATATGATAAAAGCATATCAAACACATACTAATGAAGGAGAAAATAAGATGCAGAAAGCAGCAAACAAGCACATATCGCATTCAGCACAGAATCTGCTGGATTATTTATCGGAGATTTCTGGTAAAAAGATAATAACAGGTCAGCACACACAGACCAATTCTATGGAGGAGATTGACTATATATACGAACAGACAGGCAAATGTCCGGCACTCAGAGGTTTCGAGCTGCTTGGATACTCGCCAAACATAAACTATAATGATGCATCCGCAGAATGTCTCACAGAGGTATATGAAAATCAGGATACCCTTGACACCGCTCTCGAATGGGCAAAGAAAACAAATGGCATTGTCACTTTCACATTTCACTGGTTCTCTCCGATTGGAGGTCGTGACAAGAGTTTCTACACAGAGCACACTGACTTCGACGCTGAAAAGGTGCTCATTCCAGGAACAAGAGAACGTGATGCTTTCTACCACGATATGGACATCATCGCAAAGGAACTCCGAAGATTCCAGCTTGAAGATATCCCGGTTCTGTGGAGACCTTTCCACGAGTCCGAGGGCACCTGGTTCTGGTGGGGTGCCAAAGGTCCTGCTGTTGCGGCAAAGCTCTACAGACTCATGTTCGACTACTATACAAATGTACTGAACATCAACAACCTTATATGGGTATGGAACTGTCCTACAAAAGGCGTATACCCTGGAGATGACTTCGTTGATATTGTCTCCATGGACATATATCTGCCGGAATACACAGCAACCGATTACAGTGAAGAATACACAAAGCTTGTAGAAGCTACCTCTCCGAACAAGGTTGCCGCCCTTACCGAAGTTGGATATATACCGGATATACATCTTCTGGAGAAGTCACACACTCCATGGGCATACTACATGACATGGTCTGAAGAATTCTGCATAGGAGAAAAATTCAATTCCAACGAAAATCTTAAGGCTATGTATGACAGCCAATATGCTGTTACCGGAAAGTAAGTGGGTAAGTCTGTTATATGTAACGGCTGTAATGCTCACTTTATAAAACGACTTCAAAAATCGTTCCTCCAGACGGATTAGACTTAACTGCAATATTGCCATCATGCACTATCACGATCTCGCGGACAAGAGCAAGTCCCAGTCCTACGCCGCCAAGCTCACGGCTTCTGGATTTATCCACGCGAAAGAAAGGTTTAAACACGCGATCCTTC
>OGRH01002080.1_pt1 | contig 11185 bp, 10 predicted proteins | sample 1553461 | NCBI WGS metagenome assembly OGRH01 (sample SAMEA2580092, study PRJEB22360) | human gut metagenome | biome: human gut; feature: human-associated habitat; material: faeces | place: Denmark | collected 2008/2010
TTGCTTGAGATAATCATTTTGATGGCGTCTAACCGATTTGCTTTCTTCTTCATTGCATAATTATTCTAAGAATGGCGCAAAATTATGCATTATTTCGGAAAAAACATGCATAAATCATGCTTTTTTTGCATAAAAAGTAAAATTTATACTGATGTAAGGTTTGGCTATGCAGATTTGTGTCAAAATGCACATCCTTTCTATCAAAATGTGTAAGGAAAAGGAGGAAGGAACCGCCTATCTTTGCAATGTAGGTAAATGGATACCTTAAATATATAGACAAAATACCATGAAACAGAACTTTTTTGCAGTCGACCTGGGCGCAACAAGCGGCCGTACAATCTTAGGCTCTTTTATTGAAGGCGGATTAAATCTGGAGGAGATTAATCGTTTTCCTAACCACTTGATCGAGGTGGGTGGACATTTCTATTGGGATATTTATGCATTATACCGTCACATTATCGACGGATTGAAATTGGTAGCTCACCGTGGCGAATCTATTGCTTCTATCGGTATAGATACATGGGGAGTAGATTTCGTCCTCCTTGGAAAAGACGGAAACCTGCTTCGCCAGCCTTATGCATATCGTGATCCGCATACGGTAGGAGCACCGGAAGCCTTTTTCTCTCGTATCTCCCGTAGCGAGGTATATGGTAAAACTGGTATTCAGGTAATGAATTTTAATTCACTTTTCCAATTAGATACTTTGCGTCGCAATCATGACAGTGCATTGGAGGCAGCAGACAAAGTTCTGTTTATGCCGGATGCGTTGAGCTATATGCTGACCGGGAAGATGGTAACTGAATATACCATTGCTTCCACTGCCCAATTAGTGAATGCACATACGCAACGTCTGGAACCGGAGTTGCTGAAAGCAGTCGGACTGAAAGAAGAGAATTTCGGTCGTTTTGTCTTCCCGGGTGAGAAGATAGGAACATTGACTGAAGAAGTGCAAAAGATAACAGGATTGGGGGCAATTCCTGTGATTGCGGTGGCCGGACATGATACAGGATCTGCTGTAGCAGCTGTTCCCGCACTTGATCGTAATTTCGCATATTTGAGTAGCGGTACTTGGTCGCTGATGGGGGTGGAAACAGATGCACCGGTGATTACTGCTGAAACAGAGGCTTTGAATTTTACGAATGAAGGTGGCGTAGAAGGCACAATTCGCCTTTTGAAGAATATTTGTGGAATGTGGTTGCTGGAACGTTGCCGTCTGAATTGGGGAGATACAAGCTATCCGGAATTAATTACCGAAGCGGATTCGTGTGAACCATTCCGTAGTTTAATCAATCCGGATGACGACTGTTTTGCAAATCCTGCGGATATGGAACAGGCTATTCGTGAATATTGCCGGACTACTGGGCAGCCGGTTCCTGAGCAACGTGGACAAATAGTACGTTGTATCTTTGAGAGTCTGGCTTTGCGTTACCGTCAGGTGTTGGAGAACTTGCGTGCGCTTTCTCCTCGTCCTATCGAAACTCTGCATGTGATCGGTGGCGGTAGCCGTAATGACTTGTTGAATCAGTTCACTGCCAATGCTATCGGCATTCCGGTTGTGGCAGGACCGTCTGAGGCTACAGCTATCGGTAATGTCATGATTCAGGCAATGACGGTGGGAGAGGCGACGGATGTTGCCGGTATGCGTCAGTTGATAAGCCGTTCAATTCCGTTGAAGACTTATCACCCACAGGATATGGCAGCCTGGGATGCGGCTTATATCCATTTTAAAAACTGCGTTCGATAAATTCCGGAGAATCAAGAAATAACCGACAGAATAATATTAACTTTTAATAATAGAATATCAATATCATGAAAAAAGAAGAAATGATCCAGAAAGCGTATGAGATTGCTGTTGAACGCTATGCAGCAGTAGGTGTAGATACTGAAAAGGTACTGAAAACCATGCAGGACTTCCACTTGTCACTTCATTGCTGGCAGGCTGATGATGTAACGGGATTTGAAGTGCAGGCAGGTGCACTGAGCGGAGGTATTCAGGCAACCGGTAATTATCCGGGCAAAGCTCGCAATATAGATGAACTGCGTGCCGACATTCTGAAAGCCGCTTCTTATATTCCGGGTACACACCGTTTGAACCTGCACGAAATCTACGGAGATTTTCAAGGTAAAGTGGTAGACCGCGATCAGGTAGAGCCTGAACATTTCAAGAGCTGGATTGAATGGGGTAAAGAGCATAACATGAAACTCGATTTTAACTCTACTTCATTCTCACATCCGAAATCTGGTGATTTGTCACTGTCTAATCCGGATGAGGGCATCCGTCAGTTCTGGATTGAGCATACCAAACGTTGTCGTGCCGTTGCCGAAGAAATGGGTAAGGCGCAGGGTGACCCGTGTATCATGAATCTTTGGGTACATGACGGAAGCAAGGATATCACTGTAAACCGCATGAAATATCGTGCATTGTTGAAAGATTCTCTGGATCAGATATTTGCTACTGAATATAAAAACATGAAAGACTGTATTGAATCAAAAGTATTCGGTATCGGTCTGGAAAGCTATACAGTAGGTTCCAATGACTTCTACATCGGTTATGGCGCATCCCGTAACAAGATGGTAACTTTGGATACCGGTCACTTCCATCCGACTGAAAGTGTTGCCGACAAAGTATCTTCTCTTTTGCTTTATGTGCCCGAATTGATGTTGCACGTAAGCCGTCCGGTTCGTTGGGATTCCGACCACGTAACCATTATGGATGATCCTACAATGGAACTGTTCAGTGAAATTGTTCGTTGCGGTGCATTGGAACGCGTACACTACGGTCTCGACTATTTCGATGCTTCTATCAACCGTATCGGTGCTTACGTTATCGGTAGCCGTGCTGCTCAGAAATGTATGACACGTGCTTTGCTTGAACCGATTGCCAAGTTGCGTGAATACGAAGCTAACGGTCAGGGCTTCCAGCGTCTGGCTCTGCTTGAAGAAGAGAAAGCGCTTCCATGGAATGCGGTATGGGATATGTTCTGCTTAAAGAACAATGTGCCGGTAGGCGAAGATTTCATTGCAGAAATCGAAAAGTACGAAGCGGAAGTAACTTCTAAACGGTAAGTTATGGATATTCTAATTGGCTTATTGATTATAGCCATCGGTAGCTTTTGCCAGTCCAGTTCCTATGTGCCTATTAATAAGGTGAAGGAATGGAGCTGGGAAAGCTTCTGGTTAGTGCAAGGTGTGTTTGCCTGGTTAGTGTTCCCGTTTTTGGGATCACTGCTGGGGGTACCTGCAGGAGGCAGTTTGTTCGACTTGTGGGGAGCTGGAGGTGCTGGAATGAGCATCTTTTATGGTATATTATGGGGAATAGGCGGATTGACTTTCGGACTTTCCATGCGTTATCTGGGCGTTGCGCTCGGACAAAGTATAGCATTGGGTACTTGTGCCGGATTCGGAACTCTTTTTCCTGCTATCTTTGCCGGAACTAACCTTTTCGAAGGTAACGGATTGATTCTTCTTTTAGGTGTTTGTATTACGTTGGCGGGTATTGCTGTTATCGGTTATGCCGGTGGCTTGCGTGCGCAGAATATGAGTGAAGAAGAAAAACGTGCTGCCGTAAAGGATTTCGCATTGACCAAGGGATTGCTGGTGGCGCTTCTTGCGGGTGTGATGAGTGCCTGCTTCGCTTTAGGGCTGGATGCGGGAACTCCTATCAAGGAAGCTGCTTTGGCAGGTGGAGTGGACGGACTTTATGCCGGTCTTCCTGTAATCTTCCTGGTGACTTTAGGCGGATTTCTGACAAATGCCGCTTATTGCCTGCAGCAGAATGTAGCTAATAAGTCTATCGGTGACTATGCCAAAGGTAAAGTCTGGGGCAACAATCTTGTGTTCTGTGCGTTAGCTGGTGTACTGTGGTACATGCAGTTCTTCGGACTGGAAATGGGTAAGAGCTTTCTTACGGGAAGTCCCGTGCTGCTGGCTTTTTCGTGGTGTATCCTGATGGCATTGAATGTGACATTTAGTAATGTATGGGGAATTATCCTGAAAGAGTGGAAAGGAGTGTCTACCAAAACGATCACAGTATTGGTTTGTGGTCTGGTGATTCTGATTTTCTCTTTGGTGTTCCCGAACTTGTTTTAAAATTTTAGGCATGGATAATACGGATAACGCGGTTTTAATACATGGCTCTTTAACCGTGAAATCCGTGTAATCCGTGCCTGATAAATAAATTATATTATAATATGAAATCAATTTTAGAAAACCGTCCGGCACTTGCCAGGGAAGTTAATAAGGTGGCTGAAGTTGCCGGATACTTGTGGCAAAAAGGATGGGCTGAACGTAACGGTGGTAATATCACTGTTAATATCACGGAATTTGTTGACGATGAAATTCGCCGGATGGAACCGATAAGTGAAGTAAAACCTATTGGCGTTACATTGCCATATCTGAAAGGGTGTTATTTCTATTGTAAAGGGACTAATAAACGCATGCGTGATCTGGCTCGCTGGCCGATGGAAAATGGTTCGGTTATTCGTATCCTGGATGACTGTGCCAACTATGTTATCATAGCCGATGAGGCAGTTGCACCGACTTCGGAATTGCCTTCTCATCTGAGTGTACATAATGATTTGCTGAGTAAGAATTCTCCTTATAAGGCTTCTGTGCATACTCATCCGATTGAGCTGATCGCGATGACACATTGCGAAAAGTTCCTTCAGAAAGATGTGGCAACCAATCTGTTATGGAGCATGATCCCCGAAACGAAAGCATTCTGTCCGAGAGGGTTGGGTATCATTCCTTATAAATTACCCAGCTCGGTAGAGTTGGCGGACGCTACCATCAAGGAATTGCAGGATTATGATGTGGTAATGTGGGAAAAGCATGGCGTCTTTGCTGTTGATTGCGATGTGATGCAGGCTTTTGACCAGATTGATGTACTGAATAAGTCGGCATTAATTTATATCGCTGCCAAAAATATGGGCTTCGAACCGGATGGTATGACTCAGGAACAAATGAAAGAAATGTCTGTTGCTTTCAATCTTCCTAAATAATACTTGTATAAATCATTGAATTTATCTACTTTAGCGACCGCGGCATTTTCTATGAATGGGGAATGTTGCGGTAACTTTTAAATTATGACACAACTATGAATCGCATTATTCTGAATGAGACCTCTTATTTCGGCGCAGGATGCCGGAGTGTAATTGCTGTGGAAGCAGCCAGACGTGGCTTTAAGAAAGCCTTTTTTGTGACAGATAAAGACCTTATCAAATTTGGTGTGGCTGCTGAAATTATAAAAGTATTTGATGACAACCATATTCCGTATGAACTTTATAGTGATGTGAAGGCGAATCCTACCATTGCCAACGTGCAGAATGGTGTGGCTGCTTATAAGGCTTCCGGTGCCGACTTTATCGTAGCCTTAGGTGGCGGTTCTTCTATCGACACGGCAAAGGGGATTGGTATTGTTGTGAATAATCCGGATTTTGCTGACGTGAAATCTTTGGAAGGTGTGGCTGATACCAAACATAAAGCGGTTCCTACTTTTGCATTGCCTACCACTGCCGGAACTGCAGCTGAAGTGACTATCAATTACGTAATCATCGACGAGGATGCACGTAAGAAAATGGTTTGCGTAGATCCGAACGATATTCCTGCCGTAGCTATTGTTGATCCGGAACTGATGTATTCTATGCCGAAAGGGCTGACTGCCGCTACAGGTATGGATGCATTGACTCATGCTATCGAAAGTTATATTACTCCAGGGGCATGGGCTATGAGTGATATGTTCGAACTGAAAGCGATTGAAATGATTGCTCAGAATCTGAAAGCGGCAGTAGATAACGGTAAGGATACAGTTGCCCGTGAAGCAATGTCACAGGCTCAATATATTGCAGGTATGGGATTCTCTAATGTAGGTCTGGGAATTGTGCATTCTATGGCTCACCCGCTGGGTGCTTTCTATGATACTCCTCATGGTGTTGCCAATGCTTTGCTGTTGCCTTATGTAATGGAGTACAATGCTGAATCTCCGGCGGCTCCGAAGTATATTAATATTGCCAAAGCGATGGGCGTCAATACAGACGGTATGACTGAAGCTGAAGGGGTGAAGGCTGCTGTTGAAGCAGTGAAAGCGCTTTCCTTGAGTATCGGTATCCCGCAGAAATTGCATGAAATTAATGTAAAGGAGGAAGATATTCCGGCGTTGGCGGTAGCTGCATTTAATGATGTTTGTACAGGAGGTAATCCGCGTCCTACGTCGGTAGCGGAAATAGAAGTATTGTATCGGAAAGCATTCTGATACGAATCAAATAAGGTTTGTTTTTTATAGGCATCCGGAGGATCTGAACAGGTACTCCGGATGTTTTTTATTGTTTAGCATGTGTTTTTTGAAAATAATTCCTACTTTTGTTCGATTCAATTACATGAAAACACGCCTGTATGAGTGAGGAAAATAATCTGGGATTAGAATTTAAATACTTGATTGTAAATGACATGGACCGTAAGTTCGGTCTGTGGGTAAATACAGTTGGCTACCAGTCTATCCCTCCCGATTCTCCTTATCCGTTGAAAGAACATCCGTCCGGCTACTTTTTCAATGCTGAAAAAGGAAGGGTGTTGCGGGAATATCAGTTAGTCTATATAACGAAAGGGCGTGGTTTGTTTTCATCCGATTCTACTCCTGAAAGACAAGTTTGTAAAGGTCGGCTGATGGTGCTGTTTCCCGGACAGTGGCATACCTATTATCCGTTGCGTCAGACCGGATGGACAGAATATTATATCGGTTTTGAAGGGCCGACAATTGATGCAATTGTGGGTGATGCCTTTCTTTCTCCGGAAAGGCAGATACTGGAGGTTGGAATAAACGAAGAACTGGTGTCTTTGTTTTCTCGTGCTTTGGAGGTGGCGGAGGCGGATAAAATATCTGCCCAGCAATACCTGTCCGGCATCGTACTCCATATGATAGGTATGATTCTTTCTATTTCCAAGAATAAGGTCTTTGAGATGAGTGATGTCGATCAGAAGATTGAACAGGCAAAGATACTTATGAATGAAAATGTATCCGGCAATATCGACCCGGAAGAGTTGGCGATGAGGCTGAATATCAGTTATTCATGGTTTCGCAGGGTTTTTAAGGAATATACCGGTTATGCACCTGCCAAGTATTTTCAGGAACTGAAACTTCGTAAAGCCAAACAGATGCTGGTGGGTACTTCCCAATCGGTGAAAGAAATCTCTTTTTTCTTAGGCTTCCAGTCTACCGAATACTTCTTCTCCTTTTTTAAAAAACGTACAGGGCTTACTCCGCTTGAATACCGTTCGTTCGGTCGGGAAGGATAATAATAAGTTATTTATTGTTAATCTTCTTGATGCGATTTAACTTTCCCTCTTTAATCTGGTCAAAGATAATATTGCAATTAAGCAATCAGTTTATTATCAGATTAACAATAAAAAGAAAAAAGACATGAAAAGAATCGTATTTTGGATGGTAGCTTTACTACTGATGAGTGGTGTAGCAATGGCACAAGGTAATCGCCAGGGCGGAAGACAGCAGATGGACCCGAAAACCCGTGCGCAACGTATGACGGAGCGTATGGTGAAAGAATACTCTCTGAATGAAGACCAGAAACAACAACTGTTGGATGTAAACCTTGCTTGGGTGGAAAAAATGGCTGCTAATCAAGGTAGACATTCTAAAGATGATAAAGCTGCTAGGATGACAAAAGAAGAACGTGAAAAGAAGGCAGCGGAAATGAAGAAATCTCGTGAGGATTATGATGCCCAGCTGAAGAAGATTCTGACTAAGGAACAATATGATAGCTATGTGAAAAAACAGGCTGAGCGTGAGAAACAGATGAAAGAAGGGCGTCAGAACCGACAAAAAAGGCAAGGGTAATATAGATTGTAATGAATGGATGTACTTCCTTACGGAAGAAGAATAAAGGAGATACTGCTGATTTTCGGTAGTATCTTTTTTTGTGTTCAAGCGGTTTTTGCTTGTTTTTTATGAGATTGTGAATAAGTCAATTCTGGCTTGTTTAAAACGATTCTCTTATATAGTTAATAGCTTTGTTGTTAATGAATTAACCTGTTGATAACTTTGTTGAAAACATGGTTGATATCACGATGGACCTGTGAATAAAGGAACCGGGGACGGTTGAACTTATTAGGGGAGAGATAAAAAAAGAACCGCTTAAAAAGCGATTCTTTATTGAGTTGCGGAGATCCGACTCGAACGAATGACCTTTGGGTTATGAGCCCAACGAGCTACCAACTGCTCCACTCCGCGATGTTTAACGGGTGCAAAGGTACGGCTTTTCTTGAATAAAACAAATTATTCTCCAGTTATTTTTCAGAAAAAATATCGGATAATCTCTATTGTATTGAAAATGAGAGGAATATTGCCAGAACTTTTTTTTAGTACCTATTAATATACAAATGTTAATATTCTGCGCTTTTTCTTGTGTGGTCTAAAGAAAAGAATTACTTTTGCTCAAAATATTCAGCAATGTGCAATTAGTATAACCTATGACCGTATCAAAAACGAAAGCCAAGTTAGTAGACGTTGCCCGCCAGCTCTTTGCAAAGATGGGGGTGGAGAATACTACGATGAATGATATCGCTCTTGCTTCGAAAAAAGGTAGAAGAACACTCTATACCTATTTTAAAAGTAAAGATGAAATTTATCTGGCTGTTGTAGAATCGGAACTGGATATCTTGTCGGATATGATGAAACGGGTGGCCGAAAGAGATATGTCGCCGGACAAGAAAATGCTGGAGATGATTTATACCCGGCTGGATGCAGTTAAAGAGGTAGTTTACCGAAATGGAACTTTGCGGGCCTATTTCTTCCGTGATATATGGCGGGTGGAAAAGGTTCGTAAGAAGTTTGATACCAAAGAAGTATTGCTTTTCAAAGGCGTTTTGCAAGAAGGCAACGACAAAGGCGTTTTTCATATTGATGACATCGATATGACGGCTAATTTGGTGCATTATTGTGTGAAAGGTATTGAGGTTCCTTATATCCGGGGCCAGATAGGAGCTGATTTGGATATGGAAACCCGTAAGAAATATGTGGCCAACATAGTGTTTGGTGCATTACATAGAACAGAAATTTAATTAAATCAATTTGTTATGGGATTATTAGACGGAAAGACAGCTATCGTAACCGGTGCTGCTCGTGGTATTGGTAAAGCTATCGCTTTAAAATTCGCTTCTGAGGGAGCAAACATCGCTTTTACTGACTTGGTGATCGATGAAAATGCACAAAACACAGCAAGAGAATTAGAAGCAATGGGCGTAAAAGCCAAAGGATATGCTTCGAATGCGGCGAATTTTGAAGATACTGCTAAAGTGGTAGAAGAAATCCATAAAGATTTTGGTCGTATTGATATTCTGGTAAATAACGCCGGTATCACACGTGACGGGTTGATGATGCGTATGAGCGAACAACAGTGGGATATGGTTATCAACGTCAATCTGAAATCTGCTTTTAATTTTATTCATGCCTGTACTCCGGTGATGATGCGTCAGAAGGCAGGTAGTATTATTAATATGGCATCTGTTGTGGGCGTTCATGGCAATGCAGGGCAAGCCAACTATGCTGCTTCAAAAGCCGGTATGATCGCATTGGCCAAATCCATTGCACAGGAATTGGGTTCACGTGGTATTCGTGCGAATGCCATTGCTCCGGGATTTATTCTTACCGACATGACGGCTGCACTATCTGATGAAGTAAGAGCTGAATGGGCAAAAAAGATTCCTTTGCGTCGTGGTGGTACGCCCGAAGATGTGGCTAACATTGCAACATTCTTGGCTTCTGACATGTCTTCATATGTATCCGGCCAGGTGATTCAGGTAGATGGCGGTATGAATATGTAATTCTTCGGTATGACCGTCATATACGAAGACAATCATATAATTGTAGTCAATAAGACTGCTTCCGAGATTGTTCAGGGAGACAAAACGGGCGATACTCCTCTCTCAGAAACTGTCAAGCTGTATTTGAAAGAGAAGTATGCAAAAGCCGGAAATGTCTTTATCGGTGTCACTCACCGGCTGGATCGGCCCGTAAGCGGTCTTGTTGTTTTTGCTAAAACCAGTAAGGCACTTCCGCGATTGAATGAAATGTTCAAGAATGGTGAGGTGAAAAAGACTTATTGGGCTATTGTGAAAAATGCTCCAAAAGAACCGGAAGGGGAGTTGGTGCATTATCTGGTACGCAATGAAAGGCAAAATAAGAGTTACGCATCTGATAGGGAGGTGCCAAATAGTAAAAAAGCTATTCTGAACTACCGTCTCATCGGGCGTTCACAGAATTATTTTCTTCTGGAAGTAGACTTGAAAACAGGGCGGCATCATCAGATCCGATGCCAGTTGGCGAAGATAGGTTGTCCTATTAAAGGGGATCTGAAATATGGATTTCCACGATCGAATCCGGATGGTAGCATTTGTCTCCATGCGCGTCATGTGAGCTTCATTCATCCGGTATCTAAGAAATTGATTGAACTCGATGCTCCTGTGCCGGAGGGGAATTTATGGAACGGTTTCGAGATGATTTGACCATAGTCATTTCTGTCAGATAGAAATAGGTTTGCACATATCGTAGGAACTGTGCAAACCTATTTATTATGAGTCAACCTGTAATTGTAGTCGGTAAACTTTCTATCTATTTTAGTGGTATTTCTGTTGCGGCTCCTCCTTTACCATCTTCGTTGAGCGTGTAGAAGAAATCGCTTTGGGCATGTCTTTCTAGGATTAGCTTTACTGTAGCAGCATCTTTTAAAGCTAAACTGCTTGTGCTGTTATATCCGGATAATTCACTGTTGTCTTTTACTACGCCATATCTGTTATTTATATTTAATACTTGGCTGATAGGATAGGTGGCTTTTGTCAGATCGGCCCCTTCTTTCAATGATAGTTTTACTCTGTATCCGGCAGTGCAAGGCAAATTATCCGTTGTGCTGGTTTGTGTCCAAGGGAAGGAGGAAACTTTTTCCGTCTTTTGATTTCCAGAAGCATCTATGCTGATGATAGTCACATCGATATACTTTAGTAATTCGGCATCTCCTATGCTGTATGAGAAGCTAAAAGTCGGTGTACCCTTATCCGGTGCCGGAGGATTTTTATCGGTATCATCGTCATCGTTGCTACATGCTCCGAAAATGAAGCAGCATAAAGTCACTACTATTGCCAAATGGGCAAATCTGTTCTGTTTACAAAAATATTTCATAGT
>OGRH01002083.1_pt1 | contig 11167 bp, 10 predicted proteins | sample 1553461 | NCBI WGS metagenome assembly OGRH01 (sample SAMEA2580092, study PRJEB22360) | human gut metagenome | biome: human gut; feature: human-associated habitat; material: faeces | place: Denmark | collected 2008/2010
GTCCGTTACCCGCAATCCGCCTTCGCGCAGTCTGGCGAACTGTTCCGACAACGGCAACTTACGCCCTGTCGGGATATTACGCCCGCTCAGCTCAACTTGTTCTCCAACTGCGACGCGCATCACATAATCCGCCGCCTCATCGCCCGCAAAGGGAATCTGCATCGGCGTATGAAACCCGACGCCCACGGGCATCGGCTCCGCACTGCGGTTGGCGAACATCACCTCCTGCTCCAGCCCTTGGGCCGTAAGGCGGAAAGTGATCTTGCATTTGAACTCGTGCGGAAAGTCGCGGAAAATCGCGTCGTTTCCGGCGTTCGAATAGTAGCGGCACTCCACTAGCACCTCCTCCCCGGTCTCCCAAGCCTTCGACACGGCGAAAGGCTGGCTCTTGAGGATGCCGTGGTGGTAATGGTGCTCTTTGGCGTTCGTGATGGGAAAGCGGTAAGTCCGGCCGCCGAACGTATAACGCCCGTCCTCGATCCGGTTGGGCGGAAACAGGATCGGCAGTCCGAAGACATGCGGCCGTCCCTTGAACGTTTCGACCTCGTCGTCGGCCGGCGCCCGCAGAATCTCGGCGCCCAGCCGCGTATTGGTCAGCCGGATGAGGTTAGCGCCCATGCCCGGAATCAGCAGGGCCGTATAGTCGCCTTTCGAGAACTCGACGGCCTGCATCCCATGCCAGTCGGTACTGCGGAGCATTTTAGAGCAGTTTTTCGATCTTCTCCGCGAGTGCGGCCTTCGACGCGGCGCCGACCTGCTTGTCGACCAGTTCGCCGCCCTTGAGGAAGACGATGGTCGGGATGTTGCGCACGCCGTATTTCATCGTGATTTCGTCATTCTCCTCCACGTCGCATTTGCCGATCAGCACGCGGCCCTCGTATTCGGCGGCGAGTTCGTCCACGATGGGAGCGATCGTGCGGCACGGACCGCACCACTCGGCCCAGAAGTCGATGACGACGGGGAGCTCCGATGAAATTACTTCCTGAAAATTCTCTTTCGTGATTGCTAAAGCCATAATTATTAAGTTTTAAAATGTTATTATGCGATGGAATACTTTATCTCGTTATCGTCCAGATACGAAACCAGCGACTGCGTCAGACTCACCTTGTGGCTCTTCGAGAAGAGACTGAGCGAAACATGCGCTTCGCGGTCGATCACGCTGATGCGGAAAAGGGTCTCGCCCTTTGCCTCCTTCACCTTCTCCGTCAATTCGCGTACCAGCGTCGGGGTTACGTCCTCGACGGGCAGCAGCACGTTCATCTCCTTGATCATCGTGTCGCGCATCTCCGAGAGCTGCACCATCGAGATGATCTTGAACTCCAGCTCCTTGTCGTTATAGGGCTTGGGCTGGACCCGTCCCCGGACGAAGAGGAAATAATCCGAGAAGAGGTACTTGCGGAAATTCTCGTAATCCTTGCTGAACAGCGCGAATTCATGCGTGCCGTTGTAATCCTCCAGCACGAATTTGCCCCACGGCTTGCCGGTCTTGGTGATGAGGTTCTGCACGCTGACGACCATACCCGCGACGGCGATCTCCTGCCCCTTGAGGGCGTCGAGGTTCTCCAGCTCCGAAAGCTGGGTCTTGCACATGTGGTCGATGATGATTTTGTAATCGTCGAGCGGGTGCGCCGAGAGGTAAAGGCCCACCATTTCGCGCTCCTTCGTGAGTTTTTCCAACTGGCTCCAGTCGGCGCAGGCCGGAAGCACCGGGCGCTGGATGTCCACGTGCTCGCCGCCGCCGAACAGACTCTGCTGGGCGTTGTTCTGCTCGGTCTGGAACCGCTGCCCGTAGCGCATCAGCTGCTCGATGAAGGTGATGCCGCTCGAATCGCGCAGGTCGACGCCGAAATACTTGCAGCGTGCGAAATCCGAGATCGAGTCGAACGCCCCGGCGTAAGCCAGGTTTTCGAGGCATTTGCGGTTGACGAGCGAGTAGTTCACGCGCTCGACGAAGTCGTATATGTCCTTGAAAGGCCCGTTGGCCTTGCGTTCGGCGATGATGCTCTCCACGGCCGCCGCACCGACGCCCTTCACCGCCGCGAGGCCGAAGCGCACGTCCCCGGCGGCGTTGGACGAGAAGGTCCGCATCGACTCGTTGATGTCGGGTCCCATGACGCTGATGCCCATGCGCTTGCACTCGTTCATGTAGAGCGTCAGCTGCTCGATGTTCGTGAGGTTTCGGCTCAACACGGCAGCCATGTACTCCGAAGGGTAGTTGGCCTTGAGGTAGGCCGTCTGGTAAGCCACCCACGAGTAGCACGTGGCGTGCGACTTGTTGAACGCGTAGGAGGCGAATTTCTCCCAGTCGCCCCAGATCTTTTCGAGCACCTTCGGATCGTGTCCGTTCTTCCTGCCGCCCTCGATGAACTTGGGTTTCAGGTGGTCCAGCTTGTCCTTGAGTTTCTTGCCCATGGCCTTGCGGAGCGTGTCCGACTCGCCGCGGGTGAAGTTGGCCAGAAGACGCGACAGCAACATGACCTGCTCCTGGTAGACCGTGATGCCGTAGGTGTCCTTGAGGTACTTCTCCATCACGGGGATGTCGTACTCGATGGGGCTGCGGCCGTGCTTGCGGGCGATGAAGTCCGGGATGTAGTCCATCGGGCCGGGCCGGTAGAGGGCGTTCATCGCGATCAGGTCCTCGAAGGTCGAGGGTTGCAGCTCGCGCAGGTACTTCTGCATGCCCGCGGACTCGAACTGGAACGTCCCGACGGTGCGGCCCTCGCCGTAGAGGCGGTAGGTCGCGGGGTCGTTGATGATCGTGAAGTCGTCGATGTCGATCTTCACGCCCTTGGTCAGGCGGATGTTCTCCACGGCGTCCTTGATGATCGAAAGGGTCTTCAGCCCCAGGAAGTCCATCTTGATCAGTCCCGTGTCCTCGATCACCGAACCCTCGTACTGCGTGACGAGCATCTTCTCGCCGGTCTCCTTGTCGTCGGCCGTCGAGACGGGGACCCAGTCCGTGATGTCGTCGCGGCAGATGATCGTGCCGCAGGCGTGCACGCCCGTGTTGCGGACGTTGCCTTCGAGCATCTTGGCGTAACGGATCGTATCGCGCAGAATCGGGTTGTCCGACTGTTCGGCGGCTTTCAGTTCGGGGACGTAGTCGATGGCGTTCTGCAGGTTGAGCTTCTTGTCGGGAATCTTGTCCGGCACGAGTTTGCAGAGGCGGTCCGACTCCGAGAGCATCAGTTTCTGCACGCGCGCCACGTCCTTGATGGCCAGTTTGGTGGCCATCGTGCCGTAGGTGATGATGTGCGCCACCTTCTCCTTGCCGTATTTCTGCGTCACCCAGTTCAGGACCCTTCCGCGGCCGTCGTCGTCGAAGTCGACGTCGATATCGGGGAGCGAAATACGGTCGGGGTTCAGGAAACGCTCGAACAGCAGGTCGTAGGCGATGGGGTCGATCTGCGTGATGCCGAGGCAGTAGGCCACGGCCGATCCGGCGGCCGATCCGCGGCCCGGACCCACCGACACGTCCAGCTCCTCGCGCGCGGCGCGTATGAAGTCCTGCACGATCAGGAAGTAGCCCGGGAAACCCATCGTCTTCATAATGTGCAGCTCGAATTTCAGCCGTTCCTCCTGCTCTTCGGTCAGCTGCTCGCCGTAGCGCCTGTGCGCGCCGTCCATCGTCAGCTTGGCCAGATAGTCGGCCTCGAACTTGATGCGGTAGAGTTTGTCGTAACCTCCTAATTTCTGAATCTTTTTGAGTCCCTCCTCCTCCGACATCACCACGTTGCCGTTCTCGTCGCGCGTGAATTCATCGAAAAGGTCCTTTTCCGTGAGCCGGGCGCGGTATTCGGCCTCGGTTCCAAACTCCTCGGGGATCTCGAAGTTAGGCATGATCGGCGCATGGTCGATCGAGTAGCACTCGATCTGGTTGCAGATGTCGACGGTCGTCGACATCGCCTCGGGGTCGGTCTGGCCGAAGATCGCGGCCATCTCGGCCGTCGTCTTGAGCCACTCCTGCTTCGAGTAGAGCATGCGCTTGGGGTCGTCGAGGTCCTTGCCCGTCGAGAGACAGATCAGCCGGTCGTGCGCCTCGGCGTTGTCTTCGTCCACGAAGTGCACGTCGTTGGTGCAGACCATTCTGACGTTGTGCTTCGCGGCCAGTTCGCGCAGGTGCTTGTTCACGTGCAGCTGCATGGGATAGGCCTCGTGGTTGGCCCGCTCGACGGTGGCCTTGTGGAGTTGCAGTTCGAGGTAATAGTCGTCGCCGAAGACCTTCTTGTGCCATCGGATCGACTCCTCGGCCTTTTCGAGGTCGTTGGCCGTGATGGCGCGCGGAACCTCGCCCGCCAGACAGGCCGAACAGCAGATCAGCCCCTCGTGGTATTTCTCGATCTCCGTGCGGTCGGTTCGCGGACGCATGTAGAAACCTTCGGTCCACGCCTTCGAGACGATCTTGATGAGGTTGTGGTATCCCTTGAGGTTCTTGGCCAGCAGGATCAGGTGGTAGCCGCTCTGGTCGGGCTTGCCCTCCTTGTCGTGGAGCCGGCGGCGCGCCACGTAGACCTCGCAGCCGATGATGGGCTTGAAGGCGAGTTTGCGCCGGCACTCCTCCAGTTGTCTTTCGCATTTGGCGATCTCGGCAGCGGGGTCGGCGCAGGTCTCCGTGCCGTCGCGCAGGGCGGCGATGCGGGCCTCCGCCTCGGCGGCCTTGTCCTTGCATTTGCCCTTGACTTTCTGGACGTAGTTGTAGAACTCCTTGATGCCGAACATGTCGCCGTGGTCCGTCACGGCGATGCCGGGCTGGCCGTCGGCCATGGCCTTGTCCACGAGCCGCTGGATGCTGGCCTGTCCGTCGAGGATCGAATATTGCGTATGTACGTGAAGGTGTACGAATTGGGGCATTGCGTCAAAATTTTGCTACGACAAAGATAATATAAATCGGGGGTATAATCAAATGCCGGACGACTTGTTTTGCCGGGATGCGGTCCCTCTCCGGTTCCGGACGAAGATAATGTTTTTTTATTGAAGAATTCATGGCAGGGCTATTGCATTTTACCGATAAAATGCTTAACTTTAAATACCGAACCAAAAACCGAAGAATTATGCAAGACGACACGTTGGTTGTACTGGCGGAGTACAACACCATCACAGAGGCCGAGATCGCCAAGTCGATGCTCGACAGCGCCGGTATCTGGTCGACGATCCGCAACGAATACATGTCGGCCATCTACCCGATAGGGACCATGCCCGCCCAGATTGTCGTCCGCGAAGAGGACTACGAGAAGGCGAAGGCGATGCTCCACCACCGATAAGGACCCCATGAAAAAGCTCCGCTGCACGGCGGAGCTTTTCGTTCAGTTGTTGTGGTAGTTGACCCGGTATTCGTAGGCCGTCCGCTGGGGCACGCCGCGCACCTTGCGGGGCGTCCATTTGCCCTTGCTGCTGCGGATGACGCGGAGCACCTCTTTGGTCAGCCGCTCGTCGGGCGACTGCACGACCTCGCCGATGGCGATGCGCCCGTCCGGCTCGATGTAGAACCGCACGTGCACCACTCCCTCCACGCCCTTCTCCGTGAAACGCCCGTCGTAGCGGACACGCATCTTGGCCCACGCGTGGAAATTCTCGTCCGGATTTTCCCCCATGAAGAGCAGCGGATCGGCGTCCTGCGCCCTCCGGATCTTCTCGACCGGAATGCGGATCGTCATCCGCGAGGTGTAGGAGACCGGACTTCCGTCGGCCAGCGTCGCGGGACTCCACGTTCCGCCCAGACGGTCGTACGCCTTCTCCATCGCCCGGCGGGTGGCCGCCGTCGCCGGAGCGAACTCCGCATGGTCGCGGCCCTCCTGCGTATTGTCCATGTAGCGCCACTCCGCGACGTTTCCCGCCTTGTCGATTTGCAGGGCGATGCCCACGACCGGAGAGATCGAGTCCGCCGGAATCTGCTGCTCAATGGCAATCTTCTCGACCGTGGCGGCCATGCGCGTCATAAAGACCCTGATCACCGCGCCGTTGAATGCGGGAGGCGTCACCTCCGACTGCGCGAAGACCGCTCCCGTTCCGGCAAGCAGAGCGAATAATATCGACAACAAGCGGTTTTTCATAACATTATAAGATTTATTTAAAGCCCCTCTTTAAGTATTCCAGATGCGCCACGAGGCTTCGGCCTGCCCGACGAACATCGTCCGCCCGTTCAGAATATGCGCCCCGCGCTGACGGCCGTAGTCGAGGAATTGCGTCAGCGGCGGATTGTAGACCAGGTCGAGCAGGTAGTGCTCCGGCGTGACATAGGCATAGGGGATACGCGGCGCGGCATCGACGTTGGGGTAGGTCCCCACGGGCGATGCGTTGACAATCAACCGGCTGGCTTCCACTGCCTCACACGGCAGATCGTCGTAGGTGTAGTTGCCTTTCGCCGCTTCGCGCGAGACCAGCGCAAAGGGAATATCGCGTTCGGCAAGGGCATACTGCACGGCCTGCGAAGCGCCTCCCGTGCCGAGCACGAGGGCCAGCCCGGGCTGGGCCGCGCCCAGCAGTTCGTTCAGCGCGGCCCGGAGGCCGATGACATCGGTGTTGTGGCCCGCGAGACGCCCGTCCGCCGTGCGGCGGATGCAGTTGACGGCCCCGATGGCCTCGGCCTCGGGCGACACCGAATCCAGAAAGGCCATTACGTCGCGCTTGTAGGGAATCGTGACGTTCAGCCCGCAAAGCTCCGGGAGACGCTCCAGCAGACCGGGCAGATCTCCGATCGACCCGAGTTCGTAAAGCGAGTATTCACAGTCGGTTATCCCCTCTCTGTTGAACTTTTCCGTGAAGTAGGCGGCCGAAGCCGAATGCCCCAGCGGGCGTCCGATCAGTCCGAAGCGTCGCATGGGTTACTCCTCCTCTTTTTTGACGATGATGCGCGCCAGCAGTTCGATGCCGTAGATGGCCAGAAATCCGACGACGCAGAGCAGAACCGCCTGCACAAGTTGCGACGGCTGGCCGGTGAGCTGTTCGAAGGTCCCGGGAGCGACGTTGTGCTGGACGAGCGGCTGTGCGACGCCGTGGCTGTCGAGGTAGGTCTCGGCGGTCTCCTTCCACGGCCAGACCTTGTTGAGTGAGCCGACCATGAAGCCCATCAGCACGGCCACCGTGACGTCGTGCCAGTGTTTGAGCAGCCACGACAGCAGGTGCGAGAAGGAGATGATGCCCGCCGCGGCTCCGACGACGAAGATCACGATGACGGGAATGTTCAGATCGCCCACGGCCTGCATGATATATTGGTATTTGCCCAGCAGCAGCAGAATGAAGGCCCCGGAGATGCCGGGCAGGATCATGGCGCAGATGGCGATGGCGCCCGAAAGCATCACGAACCACCAGTCGTTGGGGGTTTCTGCGGGCGTGGCGACGGTGATCCACCAGGCCGCAGCGGCCCCTGCGACGAACGCGAGGAGGCTCCGCCAGTCCCGGCGTCCGATTTGCCGGGCGACGAGCAGCGCCGAGGCGATGATCAGCCCGAAGAAGAACGACCAGATGGCGATGGGGTGGTAGGTCAGCAGATAGGTCATCAGGCGAGCCAGCGAAAAGATCGCAATGGCGATGCCCAGCAGCACGGGCAGCAGGAAACTTCCGTTGATATGGCGCCAGAACTCGCCGAGGCGGAGTTTCAGCAGCAGCTTGAGCGCCGTGGCGTTGACGCTGCGGATCGAGTCGAGCAGTTCTTCGTAGATACCCGAAATGAAAGCGATCGTACCGCCCGAGACGCCGGGAACTACGTCGGCCATACCCATGGCGCACCCTTTGAGCGCAAGTACGATGTACCGGGAAAAATTCATGGTTTGTTTGCGTATTTTGGTTTTAAACGCAAAGATACGAATAAGCCGGATACAAAAGCAAACTTGTTTGCGATTTTGTTCAGGCGGAGTATCTTCGGCGCAGCCAAAGATAGGGGATAAAAGACGAACGCCCGCGTTCCGAAAATTAAGTTTTCATCAATTTTTCGGGAGCCTGCCGTTTTTCGCACCCGCCTGCGTCCGCCGCTGCCGGACGTTCTCCTGCTCCCTGCAGCAGGTTCCGGGGACATCCCGTGCGGATAAGCCTCCGCCGCGGAGGGATTTCCCGCAGTCGGCACCGCTCCTTTCGGAATGCCGCGCTGCGCAGGGCGCACATTCGTCCCAAACAACCGCTGCCGGACGTTCTCCCGCTCCCTGCGGCAGGGTCCGGGGACATCCCGTGCGGATAGGCCTCCGCCGCGGAGGGATTTCCCGCAGTCGGCGCCGCTCCTTTCGGAATGCCGCGCTGTGCAGGGCGCACATTCGTCCCAAACAACCGCTGCCGGACCTTCTCCCGCTCCCCGACAGTTCCGGGGACATCCTATGCGGATAAGCCTCCGCCGCCTCCCGGGAGCTGTCGCCGGGCTTCGGCGCATCTTACGGCGGAACCGGGCCGGCGGCCGATTTCCGCGCGCTCCGAAACGGATCGGAACGGGCTATTCCTCCGGCTCGGGGCACGCCTTGCTGCGGCGGATGAACTCGACGACCTCGTGCAGTCCGTCGGCGAATTTCGAAAAATCCTCCTTGTAGAGGAATATCTTGTGGCGGTCGTAACTCGACGTGCCGTCGGGGGCCGTGATTTTGCGGCTCTCGGTGATGGTCAGGAAATAGTCGTCGCCGCGCGTGGCCCGGACATCGAAAAAATAGGTCCGGCGGCCCGCCTTTACGGCTTTGGAAAGAATCTGGGCTTCGTAATCCTCGCCTTCGCGACGGAGATGGGTTGGGGATAGCATGGGTTTCGTTTTTGGGTTGATTTCAGCTTTTTCAGCACACGCTCGTATCTACGAATATACGCAAAAAAAAGCGAATTTCCAAAAACTTGAAGGGCTATTTTCACGGTTCCAGAACCGGCTGGCCCGATTTGTCCCAATCTTCGAGAATCGCCACGGCCCGGGCGTAGGCGGGGCTTGCGGCGGGGTTGATGATCCGAAAATAGGCTCCCGTGCCGAACAGCCGCTGCGCCGCGAGGGCTTTGAGCTGCATGCGCACGAGGGGTTCGGAGACGGCGAACCCTTCGGCGTCGAACTTCACGCCGCGGCTTTCACCGAGCGCCGTGAGTCTTTCGAGAACCTCGTCCGAGGGGGTATACCCGGCGTCGAAGGCTTCGAACGAGGCGTAGCGGCGCGAGAGGCTGTCGCGCGAACCGTCGAGCCAGTCGCCCACGAAATCGGCCACGATGCCGCGGCGGATCAGTTCGCCGTAGTAGTTCGAGAAACCCGCCGTGTCGGCCTCGACGAGGATGTCGGGACGGATGCCTCCGCTGCCGTAGACCGTGCGTCCGGTGCGGAGCGTGCGGTAGGCCGGGGCCGCCGCGTCGAGCGAATCACGTGCGGCATCGTCATAACGGCGCAGGTGGTCGAGGTAGTATTCGCGGCGTTTGCCCTTCTCGTAGGGACGCTGGATGACGCGGCCCGAAGGGGTGTGATAACGGGCCACGGTGATGCGCACGGCCGAACCGTCCGAAAGGCCGATCTGCCGCTGCACGAGACCCTTGCCGAAGCTCGGGCGGCCTACGACCACGCCGCGGTCCCAGTCCTGCACGGCCCCTGCGACGATCTCCGAAGCCGAAGCCGACGATTCGTCGATCAGCACCACGAGACGTCCCTTGAGGTCCTCGCCGTTGGTCTGGGCGCGGAACGACGACGCCGGAACGGCGCGCCCCTCGGTCGAGACGATCACCGCGCCGCGCGGCAGGAAGAATCCCGCCATCCCGATCGCCTGCTCCAGCAGGCCGCCGCCGTTGCCCCGCAGGTCGAGGATCAGCCCTTCGGGCCGTCCCAGCTTGCGGTAGGCCTCGGTGAATTCGTCCATCGTGGTGCGGCCGAAGCGGTTGACCTTGATATAGCCGATGCCCTCGCCGGCCAGATAGGAGGCGTCGACGGTGTTCAGGGGGATTTTGTCGCGGACGATCACGAAATGGAGCCGTCCGGGCGTGCCGTGGCGCACGACGTCGATTCCGACCTTCGTGCCGGTCTTGCCCCGCAGGTGTTTGGGCACGTCCGTGCGGCTCATCCCCACGGCGTCGAGCGTATCAATGCGCACGATGCGGTCGTTGGCCCTGACGCCGACCCGTTCGGCTGGTCCCCCGGCGATGGTGTTCACCACGATCACCGTGTCGCGCAGGACGTTGAACTCCACGCCGATGCCGCTGAATTCCCCGTCGAAACTCTCCTGCACGCCCTTCATCTCCTCGGCGCCGATGTAGGCCGAGTGGGGGTCCAGCTCTTCGAGCATGCCCGTGATGGCGCCCTCGACGACGGGTTTCATCTCCACCTCGTCGACGTAAAGACCCGAAAGATAACGGAAAACCTGCGCGAGTTTCTGGAACTGGCGCGCATCGTCCTCGTTCTGCGCCGCGAGGGGCAGGACGGAGAGGGTAGCGAGTATGACGAATAATCGGCGCATGATTCGATTCAAAATTCACAATTCACAATCCGACTTTGCGGCAAAAGCCCGCAGGTCGGTTTCTGCAACCCTGCAATCCCGAATTCTCGATTATGAATTGCAGATTTCGGTTGCCAGCTTGTCTAACAAAACCTGCCGCTGTTCACCCGTGCGCATGTCCTTGACGGTTGCGGCCCCGGCCTCCAGCTCCTGCGACCCCACGATCACCACATAGGGGATGCCGCGGCGGTTGGCGTACTCCATCTGCTTCTTCATCCTGCCCGCCTCCGAGAAGGGAAATGGCATGACCTTCTTCTTCACTGCTAAGTGGGAGCGGCAGGGTATCGGTCCCTCCTATGTAATGGATTTCCTGCTTTTCCGGGAAGAAAACACTGCGGAAAGAGGGAATCATTTTCAATTTAAAACAATCTGAAACAGCAACTTTTATCATCATTATAATCCTCCTAACAATCTTCAGGATGCAATAGCATTTCATATTTTCCGTTTCCAAAATTCTTCTGTTCGGAAATACCGATCAGTGGAGATTGGATCAAAAATTCAGATTCTCCTGTTATTCTCATTTTCTTGACAGAAAAAACAGGAAGAATACTGGTCGTCTTCTGTATAGTCCGGTACGGGATGTACCGGAGTCTTCCAGGTGAGATTTGGGAAGAAATCTTCTGACAGGCGTCTTTGCTGATAATATGAACCGGCTTTCCGGTCAGTGGATCAGAAAGATGATTACCACTGTCCAGAAAGGCTTTCAGATGAAAATCTTTTCCATTTACAGTTAAAATCACATC
>OGRH01002085.1_pt1 | contig 11153 bp, 10 predicted proteins | sample 1553461 | NCBI WGS metagenome assembly OGRH01 (sample SAMEA2580092, study PRJEB22360) | human gut metagenome | biome: human gut; feature: human-associated habitat; material: faeces | place: Denmark | collected 2008/2010
ATATTATAAAAAATAAGTTTTATCTATTAACCAACGATTCGTCGTCAATATTTACAATTCAAATATACGTCTTGCGTCAGAAACAAATGAAGTTTGTTTCTTTATCGCATTTACATTGGAAAGCCGCCCATGCCACCCATATCCGGGCCGCCGAAACCGCCCATGCCGCCCATACGCGCCATCATTTTCTTGCCCTTTTTGCCGCCGAACTGCTTCATCAGCTTCTGCATCTGCTTGAGCTGGTTGCAAAGACGGTTGACGTCTTCCACCTTCATGCCGCAGCCTGCCGCGATGCGGCGCTTGCGGGAAGCCTGCAAAAGCTCCGGCTTTGCGCGTTCTTCGGGGGTCATGGAAAGGATGATGGCCTCCATCCGCCCCAGCAGGGACTCGTCCATGGAGGCCCCCTCCAGATCGGAGGCCTTGACGCCGTCTTTGACTTTGATAAGGCCAAGCTTGCTCAGCATCAGGATGGCACGGCCGCCATTTGAAGGGTCATTTGGAATCGCAATCTTATCGCCATCTTTCAGTTCCTTGATATCCTTGATCTTGGTCGAATATAGTTTCAAAGGAGCCAAGTAGGTCTTGCCAATGGAGACCAGCTTCGTGCCGTTTTTCTTGTTGAAGGCATCAAGGAAAGGACCATGCTGAAAAGAGTTCAGGTCGATTTCCTTTTGGGCAAGTGCCTGGTCCGGTGTTACATAATCAGAAAAGACCTTCAGCTCCACATCAAGGCCCTGTTTTTTGGCTTCGTCCTTGACAAACTCCATGATTTCTTCCGAGTAACCCGGCGTAATGCCTACAACGATCTTTTTCTTTTCTTCCGGCGCCTTTTCCGTCTTCTTTTCGCCGCCGCACCCAGCTAGGAGTGCAGCCGCTGCAAAGACCGCCAGAGTCCCTGCCGTCAGTTTTTTGAGGTTCATTGTGCATCTCTCCTTTTTTCCTCTCCATCGACAAGCAGTAAAAAAAGCGCCATCTATACAGATGACGCTGACCTTCGTTTGAACGCTCATCTGCCAAGCCGCATGGCCTGTTGGAATTAGCACCTTCCCATTCGGGGGTTGCCGCAGCTTCATAGGGCCAAATCCCTCTGCTGCTCTCGATGAAGGGTTGTTAACGGGTATGAGTTTACAGTTTTGACGAACAATTGTCAAGAAATCCATATTTCCGTAGTATAAATTCTTATTTTTTCTCTCTTTTTGTATGTTTTGATACAATAGTATCGAAGTTTTTCTGTAAAAAGAGGATTATTGTGCGGAAAACCCTGCCTCCATCAGCAGGGTCCTTGCCTTTTCATAGTCTTTTTCAGGCACATCGATATAGTAGAAATTGCGGTCGATCTTGCCTTGGGGACCAAAATCCCGGATATCAAGCTTGGCTCCGCAGCCGCAGATGGGGGCCTCACCGGGAAGCTCCGTTACGGAAAGCTTCAGGCCCGCCTCTTTAAGAAGGGCTTGGGCTCTTTTCCATTCCTCTTTTTTGCCTCGTTCCTTATAGATGAGTTTTTCCCTAACAAAAAGTCCCATGACACGCGTCTCCCTTCCCCCTATTCATAATCAAATAAACCGTCATTTTTTTCTTCCAGCGCCTTGATTACATGGTAGGCAAAAGCATTATAGGGCGTGGGGATGCCAAGGGCTTCTCCCATTTCCACCATACGGCCGCACAGCATATCAATTTCTGTATGGCGGTGGTGATCCAGGTCCTGCAGCGTAGAATGGCGCACGGCAGGGCTCTCGCTCTTGGTATAGCCCGCACCCTTGCCATTTTTCCCCGGTTCCAGGATGGCCGTATGAAGACTGATTCCCTTGGCTTTTGCCACGAGGACAACCTCTTCTTCAAGCCGTTCCTTCAAAAAACGCACGTGTTCGGAATCAGCATAAGCCCCGGTTCCGCAGCCTACAATCGCTTGAGGGATATTTTGGCCAATATTGAAGAGGAACTTGGCCCAAATATCACTTTCGATGGTGCGGCTCATATGGGTCAAGAGCGGAGTCCGTGCGAAAAAGGCCTTCAGGGCTTCAAGCTGTACCTCATCCCGTTGTGACAGAGGCGCAGGTTTTCCATAGTAAAGTCCCCGGATACCTTGAGGTTCCTTGAAAGTCACTTGATCGATTCCCTCTTTTCCTCGCTCCCGATGGGAAGCAATACGAAGAAGAGCCGGGACAATATGACCTTTTCCTACGGCCGCTTCCAAAACGGCCTCACTGTCCACCCCATTCATGAGGCTTATGATCATGGTACGCGAATCGGTAAGAGCGGTTACGGCCGGTAAAATGGCAGAAAGCGCCCCATATTTGACGGTCACAAAAATAACGTCTACAGGGCCCGTTTCTTCCGCTCCTTGTACCATGGGGCGGAAAGGCTCCCCATTGATGACAAGTCCTTTTTCACGAAGCCTTTCTCCCCGCTGTCCATCCGCGATGACAGTAAAAGATAGGTCAGCCAGCCTGCTAAGCCCCCAGATAAGATAACTTCCAATGGCGCCAGCTCCAATCAGTGCCACTTTCTTGATTTCCATAGGTCAGTCTCCTTTGATCGATAAGGGGGACACCGATGAGGGGGTCCGCCGCAATGGATTCATCTCTTATCCTCATTATACAGAAAGATAGGGAAAAAAGAAAAGGACAGTCCCCTATACCCAGTCAACATTACGGTGAATTTTTCTTTTTCCAGATATTCTGAACGGAAATTTCCCGCGCTTGCCATGGGGCAACCTAAACGACCATCAAATAGACTGCTGTCACCCTTAAAAAAGCAGGCTAAGACCAATTGGACAGGGGACAAAGTGGTCTATGCATAAAAAAGTCCCCATCTGAACTCATGCAATCAGATGGAGATCCATTTTTTATTCTTGTGCTGCAGGGGATTCTTTTTCTGCTTCCGGAACAGCAGCTTTTTCTTGTTCTGTTACAAGGGGGGCCGCTTCTTTCTGGATGTTCACCAAGCGGGCGACCACTACATCAACAGAATCAACATAAAAATCGGTAAGGGCAGCCACTTCTTTTACAATGGCCTGACGCAGGTTTTCCACGACTTCGGGGATATTGGATCCATATTCAACAGCCACTTTTAGTTCAAAACTGACATGACCCTTCGTAACGGTCCCGTTTTCGTCAACGGTGGTATCACTTTTACGGACGGAAATTTGGGGAACCATCTTGTCCGTAACCCGTTTAGCCAGGGAAAAAAGGGAGCTACCTTCATTTAACGAGAGGGTCACATGCCCAAGGTCCTGGGCAGCAGCACGAACAATATCGACAAACACTTCGTCACTGATGATGGTTTTTCCTTGGATCATCAAAATCCCTCCTTTTGGCTGCGCATCTTTCAGCGAAATTCCACTTTCAGATGCTGACGATCTACAAGTTTATGATAGCGATAGCGCGGATAGCCTACGAGCAGGCAGCCAACCCCCACTTGTTTTGTTGGAATCTGGAGCAGTTCCCGCAGCGGCGTATAATCGGCCCGAAGGCAGGTTTCAATAAAGCCCATGATGGTCGTGCCAAGTCCCAAGGTCGGTGCGTACAATTCCGCATAAGCAAGGGACTGCTCACTGTTGCTGGGGCCTGTCACATTAAGGCGGCGAGCCAAAACAAAGATGAGCTGACGGGCGTTGCGTCCGATGATATCAATGCCTCGTTCACGGTACACATGAAGGACTTTTATGAAATACCGCTTTTGTGGGGATTTATTGTCAATCTGTTCCTGCATCCAGTCAGCCACGCAGTCCGTAATTTTCTTGATCAGGTCCCGATCCTGAATAACAAGGTAATACATGCCCTGGGAATTGGCAGCCGTCGGAGCAAACCGAGCTGCTTCAAGAAGCTGACGGATCTTTTCTTCCGGTACCAATTCATCGCGAAAATTTCGGATGCTCCGGCGTTGACGGAGAAATTCCAGCGCCGTATCCGGGTCCAGCATGGGACGGGTGATGGGATCCATCTCAGCCTTCGGGCAGCGGGAATTGTCAAGGGCCCCCGTGGGGCACACAGCGACGCAGTGACCGCAGGACATACAGGACAGGTCATTGATACAGACCGGGCCTTCGGTATCCATTTCCAGGATACAACTCGGGCAGACCTTTGCGCACGTGCCGCACCGCGTACATTTTTCTTTATCGATTGTGATTATTCCTGCCACCTATACACACCTCAAAACTTTTTCAGTACATATCCAAAAAAAGCCGGACAACCGTCCGGCCTATTCTTTAATTGGCTCCCCGAGTAAGACTCGAACTTACAACAACTCGATTAACAGTCGAGTGCTCTACCATTGAGCTATCGGGGAATCTTGGTGCGTCCTAGGACGCGGTCACAAGCGTTATTATATCGAAGAGTGGCATTTTTGTCAACGGATTTTATAAAAAAATATGGGAAAAGGAAGAAAGATTCCTTCCTCCCCCACTTTTTCCAGGCAACAGGAAAAGAGCGCCGAAGCCAAAGCTCCAGCGCTCAGAAATAAACCGAACTCTTACAGGATGCCAGAAGGCAGCTGCATCGTAACGCCAGGTCCAATGGGAAGACCCAAAGTCATCCAAATAATCAGGAAAATAATCCACGCAATCTGCAGGCAGACAGCAATCGGAATGAGGTTCGATACAAGGGTCCCAATGGCCGCTTTGGGCATATATTTTTCCTGGGCTACGGAAAGAATCATCCACAAATAAGGGTTCATGGGGGTAAAGCAGTTTGTTGGTGAATCGCCCAGTCGATAAAGCAATTGAGTGAATCCAGGGTGATATCCCAAAAGCATGAACATAGGAACGAAAATCGGTGCGAAAATGGCCCACTTGGCAGAGCCGGAAGACATGAAGATATTAACGAGACTTGTGATGATGATGAAGACTACACACATGGGAAGCCCCGTAAAACCTACCGTTTCAAGGAAATCAGCCCCTGAAATGGCAAGCAGGGTTCCCAGATGGGTCCAACTGAAGAGGGCTTGGAATTGACCGCAGAAGAAGCAGAAAACGACGAACGCACCCATCCCGCTCATTTGGTGGACCATCGCTTTGTTGACATCCTTGATGCAGGTAAAAGATTTTGTTGTCACGCCGTAGGTAATACCGGCCAAACTGAACATGATAAAGAGAAGGGGAATGAGGCCCTTAAGAAGCGGAGACCCTACAAAAGTATGTCCGTCCTTAGACAGGATGCCCGAGAAAAAGCCAACAGCCAAGATGGCAATATAAAGGACAATGACCAGACCCGCACGGTTAAGTCCTTTGATTTCAAGTTCCGAAACACCGCCCAGTTCCTCATCAGCACCGGGGCCTTCGTATTTGCCAAAGCGCGGCTCTACGATTTTGATGGAAACAAGGGCAATCATGAAGGCACAGAGGAAAGTAGAGACAAACATGAAGTACCAGTTGCACGTCACGTCTACAGCAAAAACTCCCGCTTTGCCAAAGAAACCATCAATGGCTTGGTTCGTAAGGCCTTGGAGCAGGGAATCGGTCCCCGCAATCATGAGGTTAGCGCCAAAACCTGCTTCCGCACCAGCAAAACCGACCATCATCCCAACAACAGGGTGCTTCTTGACACCGATATAGGCAACAGCCGCAAGGGGCGGAATGACAACCATGGCCGTATCAGATGCAATGTTTCCGCAGACGCCAAGAAAGGCAACAATAAAGGGGACGAGAGAGGGCGGTACGTTCTTCATGCTTCGGCGCAGCAGCGCGGAAAGCATGCCTGATTCTTCGCAAAAACCAATGGCAAGGGTCATGGTGATAACAAGGCCCAAGGGGGCAAATCCAGTGAAGTTCTTCACCATCGTCGTGAGAAGCCATTGGATGCCTTCTTTAGTAAAGAAGTTCTGGGATGCCACCAGTTTGTGAGAGGCCGGGTTTTCCAGTGCAAATCCGGCCTGGGTGCAAAGAGCCCCAACAATCGCCGTAATCACAAATAAAATGCCAAATAAGATGGCAGGAGGTGGCAATTTATTGCACACCCGTTCGACCGTATCCAGAAAACGATCGAGGAGACTTGCTTTTTCTTGCAGCTTCTTTTCCATGTCTTTTGAGTTCCTCCTTTGATGGATCCGCAGGCAATGGCTTCATCGGCGGAGGATCCGTAAGGGCCAGGGCGAAATTTCCTTGGATTGACAAGAATCCATAAGGTAAGGGTTCAGGGAAATAACGCGATGGCGATTCCAAGATCACAGGGCGAATCAGTCGGTTGAAGAAAGACAGCACCTTTCATATTGTCTGCGCATTGCAAAAAATAAGTGCATGATGCTGAAATGATGGGTCATTTCGTTTTTTGATTCTGTATCTATTATAACAGATTTTCATTTTTGTATATCATATTTTCCTTATTTTTCTATTAATTTGTCTATTTCAAAGAGACATAATAGGAATTCTTCTCAAAAATTATTCGTCTTTTCTAACCTTCTTTTTATATCCATTTAGCCATGATTAACTATATGATAGTTTCATTTTATATGCTTTGCCAAATTCTTTTATCGATAATTGTAACCACTGTAAATTATGAACCCCCTTTTTTCTTTCTTTATTCCCTTTTCACGGGCCTTTTCATTACCGCTGAAAAAGGCTTAAAAAAACACTGCCCTGCAAAATGTTCGCAAGGCAGTACACACGATAATCCATCTAGGACTGTTTTTCCCTTACAAGACTCCTGGCGGCAGCGTCGCACCGACACCAGGACCGATGGGGATTCCCAGGAGGGTCCAGGCGATGAGGAAAATGATCCAAATGACCTGGAGGGCAAGGCCCAGGGGGACGAGGCTCGAGACGAGGGTTCCGATGGCGATATCGGGCATGTATTTTTCCTGGGCTACGGCAAGGACCATCCACAGGTAGGGCATGACGGGGGTAAAGCAGTTGGTCGGTGAATCACCCAGGCGATAAAGGAGCTGGGCATAAGCGGGATGATACCCGAGCATCATGAACATCGGGACAAAGATCGGCGCGAAGATGGCCCATTTGGCAGAACCACTTGACATAAAAAGGTTGATGAGCGCCGTGATGAGAATAAAGGCCACGCTGAGGGGAAGTCCAGTAAAGCCAATTTCCCGGAGCAGCTCCGCCCCTTTGATAGAAAGGAGGGTTCCCATATGGGTCCAGTTAAAAAGGGCCTGGAACTGGCCGCAGAAAAAGCAGAAAACAACGTAGGAACCCATGGCACTCATTTGTTTGACCATGGCTTTGTTGATATCCTTTAGATTCATGAATTTTCCTGTGGTGAGACCGTAAGCAATGCCTGCCGCACTGAGGACAAAAAAGAGGATAGGAATGAGCCCTTTGAGGAGCAGGGAGCCCACAAGGGTATGTCCATCTTTGGAAAGGATGCCCGTAAAAAAACCTGCCACGACGATGAGGATGAAGACAAGGACGACAAGTCCCGCGTTTTTTATGCCGCGCTTTTCCGCCGGCCCGATTTCAGCGACGGTCTCCTCTTCCACGGGCCCTTCATAGGTCCCAAAACGGGGTTCTACAATTTTTTGGGAGAGCCACCCAATCACGAGGGCGACAAGGAAGGTGGAGGCAACCATAAAGTACCAGTTGCAGGTGACATCAACGGCAAAGTCCTGATTTCCCAAAAAGCCTTTGATGGCTTCGTTTGTCAAGCCCTGCAGCAGAGAATCCGTACCAGCGACCATGAGATTTGCCGTAAAACCAGCGTTCGCACCGGCGTAGCCCACGATCATCCCGGCCACAGGATGCTTTTTGACGCCAAGATAAACAAGGGCACCCAAGGGCGGGATAACGACGGCCGCGGTATCAGAAGCAATGTTCCCCAAGGTCCCGACAAAGGCGATGAGGTAAGGCACGAGAGCGGGCGGCACGCGGCGCATGGATCGATTCAAAAGGGAAACCAAGAGACCTGATTCCTCACAAAATCCGATGGCCATGGTCATAGTAATGACAAGGCCCAAAGGCGCAAAGCCCGTAAAGTTCTTCACCATATTTGTGAGGAGCCACTGGATACCGGCCTTACTGAAAAAGTTCTGGGCCGTGACGATATGGTGGGTGGCGGGGTTTTCAAGATGTACCCCCATTTCCGTAAAGAGGGCGCCCAACAGGGCGGTCAGGACAAAGAGCAGACAAAAAAGAATAGCTGGAGGCGGCAGCCTGTTGCAGACCCGTTCGACAAGGTTCATGAAGGCGGCAAGGGTACCTTTTTGCTGGGGTACTTTCTGTATTTTCATCATAATCAACTTCTTCCTTAGATAGTAAAATATCCGGCAAGGCACGAAGCCCCGCCGGATGTTCAAAAAGCGCAGCGCTTTTTCAAACTAGAGAGCGTACGGGTTACCTTTCCCTAAAAGGAAAGTCGTTTTAGTCAGAGAATGCCCGGGGGCAGCTGCATGCCGACGCCCGGTCCAATGGGAAGGCCCAAGGTTTCCCAAACGATGAGGAAAACAATCCAGGCAATCTGAAGGACGATGGCAATAGGAATCATGTTGGAAATGAGGGTCCCAATGGCAATGTCAGGCATGTATTTTTCCTGGGCCACAGAAAGGATCATCCAAATGTAGGGAGACATCGGGGTAAAGCAGTTCCCCGGAGAGTCGCCCAAGCGATAGATGAGCTGGGTAAATCCAGGATGGTAGCCAAGGAGCATGAACATCGGAACGAAGATCGGAGCGAGGATGGCCCACTTGGCAGAGCCGCTCGAAACAAAGATGTTGATGAGGGCCGTAATGAGGATAAAGGCGATGCACATGGGAAGGCCCGTAAAGCCGATTCCTCTGAGGAAGTCAGCACCGGAAATCGCCATGAGCGTGCCCAGATGGGTCCAGTTGAAAAGAGCTTGGAACTGGCCGCAGAAAAAGCAGAAAACAACGTAGGCGCCCATGCCGCTCATTTGCTTGACCATGGCTTTGTTGACGTCCTTGACAGATTTAAAGCTGCCCGTCGTGATGCCATACGTGATGCCGGCAATACTGAAGAGGAAAAAGAGAATCGGGATGAGACCTTTGAGGAGCAACGATCCGACGAGGGTATGTCCGTCTTTGGAAAGAACGCCTGCAAAGAAACCGATGGCGAGGATGGCAATATAGAGCACAACGGCAAAACCGGCACGATGAAGTCCTTTTACTTCAAGGGGGGTCACTTCCTGGATGGTCTCGTCTTCATCTTTGCTGTGATAGACGGGGAACCGAGGTTCCACGATCCTAGTTGAAACAAGGCCAATCACAAGGGAGCACAGGAAGGTAGAAGCAATCATGAAGTACCAGTTACAGGTGACATCAACAACAAATTTCCCAGGTGTACCGAGAAACGCATCAATGGCTTGGTTCGTAAGGCCCTGCAGCAGGGAGTCCGTACCAGCAATCATGAGGTTTGCCGTAAAACCAGCCTGGGCACCGGCATAGCCGACAATCATCCCTACAACCGGGTTTTTCTTGACGCCGATGTAAACGAGGGCAGCAAGAGGCGGAATGACGACCATGGCCGTATCGGAGGCAATGTTGCCGACCGTTCCAAGAAAAGCAATGAGAAACGGTACGATATTAGGCGGTACATTCTTCATACTGCGGCGGAGCATGGCAACAAGCATGCCTGATTCTTCACAGAAGCCAATGGCCATAGTCATGGTGATGACAAGTCCCAAAGGTGCAAAACCGGTGAAGTTCTTGACCATGCTGGTCAAAAGCCACTGGACACCTTCTTTGGTAAAGAGGTTCTGGGAATAGACGACCTTATGGGTCGCCGGATTTTCGAGGCCAAAACCAGAGAAGGTAAAGAACATCCCGACAAAAGCCACGATAAGAAACAGGATACAAAATAGGATGGCAGGCGGTGGCAATTTGTTGCAGACACGTTCAATCGTGTTGAGGAACCGGTCCACCCGGGACAGTTCCTTTTCATTTGTTGCAGCCATAATAGGTCCCCCTTTTAAATAGAATGAGTGCGCTGTATGAAAACCCCAGATGGGGAAATCATCTTTTTTCAGAATTTTAGTACATATCCATTATATCATTGGAAAGGGGCCTCGCCTAGTAAAAACTACGAAAGGCTGATATAATGGAGCATGTAAAAATTTCTCCCTACAAAAAGGAGTCTTGTCATGGAAGACGTTGTCATCAAAATCCTTCCTGATTTCACAATCTGGAAGCTTCATAGTTTCAAAGAAATCCTTATTTTTTTCCTCGTACTTGCTACGGGCCTTGTTGTGTTCCGCTGGAAATGGCTCCAGATGAAAAAAGCCCGCACACCGGAAATGGCCATGAAGCGTGTCAAAAAAGCCATCAGAGAAGGTTCCCATAAAAAAACCTATTTCTTTGTGCCCCCAAAAGGCAGCCTTACAGGCGTCGACCTCATTGCCCTTCTTCCCGGAAAGGCGCTGCTCCTTAGGGTCATCCATAAGGGCTACCGCATCTATGGTCATAATCAGGATTCCACATGGCGTGTGACGGATAATGCGTCAAGCCTCATTGTAAAAAATCCTGTACGGGCCCTTGAGGAATCTGAAGCGGTCTTTAAGGAAACCCTGGCAAAAGAAGGTGCCCACCACGTAAAGGTGGAAACTATCGCCGTCTTTGCTGATAACTACGCCGAGCCATCGTTTTTTACGGAGGAAGACGTCCTCCCCCACTTGGCATCGACGCAGACGCTGAAAAAAGAAGTCCAGAGGATTGTGAAGGAAGAAAAGACACCGGTATCGGAAGGACTCAAGAGTGCCTGTCTGAAACACTATGTACCTGCAGATGAATGATAAAAAATAGAATCACAATGACAAGGGAGCGGGGCTCCCTTTTTTGATGGAAAAAGCTGTTATATTATGAACGTTGAATGCCTCTTTATTTATTTCGTTCATAATTAGCATTGGTCTATTTATACAACACAAGCAGTGTCATTGTCAAGGGATTGGGAGAAATATTAGGGACAATTTGAAAGTATATTGTATGCAATATGTAATCATTATGGAATTGTTTGAAAAAGAAAGGACGAAAAAAGAGAATAAGAACAGGATAAAAAGTGGTCAATGGAAAACTAAACAATGAGTAATGTTCGGATAATGAGAAAAGCCTCAAAGGAACGGATCCAAACCGCCCCCATATAGGAGGCAGCGTCGCTGCCTGTACAGTCTCTTTACTCCACCAAACACAAAAAGCCGCGAAGAAATCTGGTTCTATAATTTATTTTGGGGCGCTAAAGTGACCGTCCAGATGCGTGTCCTCTC
>OGRH01002094.1_pt1 | contig 11138 bp, 8 predicted proteins | sample 1553461 | NCBI WGS metagenome assembly OGRH01 (sample SAMEA2580092, study PRJEB22360) | human gut metagenome | biome: human gut; feature: human-associated habitat; material: faeces | place: Denmark | collected 2008/2010
AAGCGATACCGTCTTTTTTAAGTACACGGTAAATAGCTAGTACCGTGTTTTTTACCTAAAACCATGAGATAATCCCTTTATAAAACTAAAAGTTTTTTAAAGGAGAAATCTTATGGATAAGATCACACGTCAGGTCCGTATTGAACATTGGACCCAGATCATGAATGAATGTTTGAACAGTGGCATGAATAAGACCGAGTGGTGCAGGGCAAATGGAATCTCAGACAAACAATTCTTTTACTGGCAAAGGATTCTCAGAAAAGAAGCTTTTGCTGCTTCGACATCAAAGGATCTTTCGCTTATCACAGACCCGGCAGATGAAACCAGCCCACAAAAGATTTCGTTCGCAGAGATCAGCATTCCAATAAAACAGGAGTCTGTCAGAAATGGATTCCAGCCAGATATCATCATCCGAAAAGGAGCGGTTTCTGTAGAGATATCCAATTCCGTTTCAGCAGAACTCCTGTCACGTATCGGAGAGATCTTTCATGCTGAATGATGCTTCCGGGTTCCGCAGGATCTACCTGGCTACCGGCTACACAGATCTGAGACGTGGTATGGAGGGGCTTGCATCCATTATCAAGTTCAATTTTCAGCTGGATCCGTATCAGAAAGATATCCTGTTTCTGTTCTGCGGAAGGCGGACTGACCGTATCAAAGGGCTGGTCTGGGAAGGCGATGGTTTCCTACTCTTATACAAAAGACTGGAACTGGGCGCATTTAACTGGCCCCGCACGAAAGAAGAAGCACTGGAGATCACACCGGAGCAGTACCAGTATCTCATGCAGGGACTGGAAGTTGTTGCGCGCCATCCGATCCAGGAAGTCAGACCGGGGAAAGTCTTATAAAGTCCTGTGCAAAACAGAGAAAATAAAAAAATATCTTCCGGTCATTATAAGCTCAGAAAAAAGTTATCCACTTTTCATGATCCGCTGTCTTCATTTATTAAGGAGTACTTTCAGGCCATTTACGGGGCTTGTGGATAAGTACTCTGAAAAGCCCGAAAAACTATTAGTTTTTTGAGTTTTTCAGAGTGTTCATCCATTGGTAAAAATGACGGATGCTCTATCTGCCGGATTCGCTTTTTCTTTATCTTTGCGTTACAATAAAGACATCAGATAAAGGAGAAGGGCATCCATGGCAAAAGTATATACAAAAGAAGAACTGAATAGTTTCAGCAGGGAAACACTCATGGCAGTCATCCTGTCCATGTAGGATCAGATCAGCCAGCTGAATACAAACATGGAGCGCCTTATTGAGCAGATCGCTGACGCAAACAACAAGCGTTACGGCCGTTCTTCCGAAAAGCTGGAGACGATCTCCGGACAGATGGAACTGGAACTTATCTTTAACGAGGCTGAAGCACTTACGGAAACACTGTATGTGGTCGAGCCTGCTGAGGAAGATGTGATACAGCCGCGCCATCGTAAGAGTAAGGGAAAACGCGAGGCAGATCTGAAGGATCTTCCGGTTGAAGTGATCAGCCATACCCTGTCAGAAGAAAAACTCCGGGATGTCTTTGGCACAGATGGATGGAAGCAGCTTCCGGGTGAGATTTATAAAAGAGTCCGTGTACAGCCTGCTGTCTATACCGTTGAGGAACATCACGTGGCAGTCTATGCCGGCAGGGACAACCAGACGATCATAAAAGCAGACCGCCCAAAAGATCTGCTGCGTAACAGCCTGCTCACTCCATCACTTGCAGCAAGCATCATGAATGCCAAGTACGTAAACGGGCTTCCTCTTTACAGGATCAGCCAGGAATTCCTGCGGAATGACATCCATATCTCCAGACAGGTCATGGCAAACTGGATGATCCAGTGTGCAGACAGGTATCTGTGGACCACAGTGGGGTCAGGTACTCGAAAGCTGGGATAAAAGTTCTGTGAAAAGAGTATAAACTGGCATCTGTTTGGACCACAGTGGGGTCAGGTACTCGAAAGCTGGGATAAAAGTTCTGTAAAAAGAGTATAAACTGGCATCTACTTGGATGCCAGTAAAAAATATTAAAGCACTTTAATAAGTTAATTCGAGAAAGAAAATTGTCGACCTGTGATAAGGAGAAAAGTGTGGGAGGTCGACAAAGCCTTTATATTAAGGAAAAACAGGTGATTTAATGGATCATAATAGAAGATTATGGACCCCGAAAAAATAAGAAATGACAAGGTCGACAGAAAGTGGTAGAATAATGCTTATGAGAAAGGCATTTGTGGAAGACGAGTATTAATAGAACCATATTGGAATGTAAAGAATACTGCGCTCAATGCGTTCAATGCCGGATCACTTATTAAAGTAGAACCATATTGGAATTATATAGATTCTTATGTTAAAATAGTTCTTTAATTGATACAAACGATTAATTTTATTTAAGCCAATACGTATACATCAATTTATAAAGAAAAAGGAGCTTTTAAATATACTATGGAGAAACTTGTTGTAGGTATCCTTGCGCACGTAGATGCCGGTAAGACTACGTTGTCGGAAGGGATTTTGTATTTGACTGGAAAGATTCGTAAGCTGGGGCGGGTGGATCATAAGGATGCTTATCTGGACACCTATAACCTGGAACGGGAACGAGGAATTACGATTTTTTCCAAGCAGGCGGAGTTTGAACTGGGAAACAGGGGGATAACTCTTCTGGATACGCCGGGGCATGTGGATTTCTCGGCGGAGATGGAGAGAACACTGCAGGTTCTGGATTATGCCATCCTTGTAATCAATGGAGCGGATGGTGTGCAGGGACATACCATGACCTTATGGAGACTTCTGGCAAGATACCAGATCCCGACGTTCCTGTTTATCAATAAAATGGATCAGGACGGAACTGATAAAGAGAAACTTCTGGCAGAATTAAAGAAGCGATTAAGTGATAATTGCGTTGATTTCACCTGGGAAAACACAAGTGGAATGGAAAATAGTACTGACGAAACAGCAGAAAAAGCAGAAGATGAAATATCAGATCTGCAGTCTCAGTTTCTGGAAGATGTTTCTGTCTGCGATGAGGAACTGCTTGAAAAATACCTGGAAACAGAGGAAATATCAACATCAGATATCCGAAAAGTAATCAAAGAGCGAAAACTTTTCCCATGTTTCTTTGGCTCTGCGCTGAAAATGACAGGTGTAGAAGAATTCCTCCATGGTTTGGAAAAATACTGTGAGACACCGACATATCCGTCTGAGTTCGGTGCAAAAGTATTCAAGATTGCCAGAGACGATCAGGGCAATCGTTTAAGCTATATGAAAATCACAGGTGGAACATTGAAGGTGAAGGAACTTCTCACAGATACAGAGAAAGCGGATCAGATCCGTATCTATTCCGGTGCGAAATTTGAGCTTGCAAAGGAGGCTCCTGCAGGAACCATCTGTGCAGTAACCGGTCTTTCCCAGACACATCCGGGACAGGGCTTTGGGATTGAACGGGAATCCGAGATGCCGGTTCTGGAACCTGTATTAAATTACAGGATTCTGCTTCCCGAGGACTGTGATGTTCACCAGATGCTGAAGAAACTCAAAGAGCTGGAAGAGGAGGAACCGGAACTTCACATTGTATGGAACGAACAGCTTGGAGAAATCCATGCCATGCTGATGGGTGAGGTTCAGATCGAGATATTAAAGCATCTGATCTGGGAGCGTTTCCACGTAGCAGTAGAGTTTGGCACAGGAAATATCGTATATAAAGAAACAATCGCAGAGCCGGTAGAAGGTGTAGGCCATTTTGAACCGCTGCGTCATTATGCAGAAGTACATCTGCTTCTGGAACCGGGAGAGCCGGGAAGCGGACTGCAGTTTTTTACTGCATGCAGTGAGGATGTGTTGGACCGTAACTGGCAGCGACTGATCCTGACTCATCTGGAAGAAAGGGAGCACCCGGGAGTACTGACCGGTTCTCCAATTACAGATATGCAGATTACACTGATTACAGGACGCGCCCATCTGAAACACACAGAGGGTGGCGATTTCCGGCAGGCAACGTACAGGGCTGTGCGTCAGGGATTAAAGAAAGCAAAAAGCGTTCTGCTTGAGCCATATTATGAGTTCAGACTTGAGATTCCGGGAGATATGATCGGGCGTGCCATGACTGACATTCAGAAAATGAATGGAACTTTCCAGCAGCCGGAAGCAGATGAGGATGATATGATGGTTCTGAAAGGCAGTGCACCTGTATCAATGATGCGAGATTATCAGACACAGGTAACCTCCTATACAAAGGGACGGGGCAGATTATTCTGTTCATTGAAGGGCTATGCCCCATGTCAGAATCAGGATGAGATTGTAGAGGAGTTTGGATATGATTCCGAACGTGATCTGGACAATCCCACAGGTTCTGTATTCTGTGCTCATGGAGCCGGATTTGTGGTGCCATGGTATGAAGTAGAGGATTATATGCACTTAGAAGGGATTGACGAGTCTGAACTGGGGAATACCATACCGGATAGTGAAGAAAGTATAGCAGGAAACAGGAACAGTAACAATCAGACAGATTCAGGTTATCGTCCACCCAGGAATGCCGGCGTAGGAAGCTATGAGGATGAAGAAGAGCTGAAAGCCATTTTCGAGCGCACATTCGGACCGGTCAAGCGTTACAAAGAACCACAGTTTAAGAGAACATTTTCTGCAAAATCTGACAGCGGCAGCTATTACCGCAACAGTTCTTCTGCTAAGAAGAAAGAAAAAGAATATCTCCTTGTAGATGGCTATAACATCATCTATGCCTGGGAAGATTTAAAAGAGCTGGCAGATGCAAACCTCCATGCAGCTCAGACAAAACTGATGGATATTCTGAGCAACTATCAGGGCTTTAAGAAATGTACGTTAATTCTTGTATTTGATGCTTACAAGATAGAGGGCCATGCAGAGGAAGTGATCACCTATCATAACATTCATGTAGTCTACACCAAAGAAGCTGAGACAGCGGATCAGTACATTGAGAAAACGGTCCATAAGATTGGCCGGGAAAATCAGGTAACGGTAGCAACATCCGATGGACTGGAGCAGATCATCATCATGGGACAGGGTGCCCACCGTATGTCAGCCAGAGGTCTTCGGGACGAAATAAAAGCTACAGAAAATCAGATCCGCCAGCAATGGCATGAGAAACGTCAGAGCAGTAAAAATTATCTGATCGACAATATTTCTGATGAAATGGCACAATATATGAAAGAGAAACGACTTGGAAAACAGTAAAAGGGAGATGCAGTCATGAAAGAAAAGCTTACACAGAAGGATGTTGAGAAAATCCAGCAGGAGATTGACCATCGCAAGCTGGTTGTACGAAAAGAGGCAATCGAAGCTGTAAAAGAAGCAAGAGCCCAGGGAGACCTGAGTGAGAATTTTGAGTATTATGCGGCCAAGAAGCATAAGAATCAGAATGAAAGCCGTATCCGCTACCTTGAGAATATGCTGAAAACAGCAACCATTGTTTCTGATGATTCCAAAGACGATGAAGTTGGAATGGATGATATTGTAGAGGTATATTTCGAGGAAGACGATGAGATTGAGAAATACAAACTGGTTACTTCCATAAGAGGAAACTCCATGGAAAACCGCATCAGCATTGAATCTCCCATTGGTATGGCTCTGAAAGGTCACAAGGTTGGAGACAGAGTGGAAGTAAAGGTAAATGATAACTACAGTTATTTCCTGGAAATCCGTTCTATTGATAAGACTGGTTCCGAGGATGAAGAAATCCGCGGATTCTGATAATAATACTGTCGAAATACAGGATCCGGATTGATAAAAGAACTATTGTAAGAGATGAACACCGGTTAGTGTCATATCTCCTGCAATGGTTCTTTTTATTTTTATATCAAAAATACGGATGGATTTATGGGAACCTTACACAGAATGAATATGATGACTGGAAATTTTACATGGATTTAACATTCTCATGGGGATGATTTTACAAAGCATGGTTATGATGGGAAACAAGTTAAATAACCATATACTTATGAAAAGGGAAAAGGAGAATAATCATGGATTTATTCAGTATATTAACATTGATCGGAGGCCTTGCATTATTTTTGTATGGTATGAATGCAATGGGAGATGGCCTTGCGAAGGTTTCCGGCGGAAAGCTGGAGAAGATTCTTGAAAATCTTACTTCAAATCCGATAAAAGCAGTGCTTTTGGGAGCAGGAGTAACAGCAGTGATCCAGTCATCTTCAGCTACGACTGTTATGGTAGTAGGTTTTGTAAATTCAGGGATCATGAAATTATCACAGGCAGTAGGAGTGATCATGGGTGCCAATATCGGTACTACGATCACCTCCTGGATCTTAAGCCTGACAGGAATACAGAGTGATAATTTTATTATTCAGATGTTTAAACCAACATCATTTTCCCCTGTGCTTGCGATCATTGGTGTGATCTTCATTCTGTTTATCAATGATTCAAAGAAAAAAGATATCGGAACAATTTTTATAGGTTTTGCAATCCTGATGTACGGTATGGATATGATGAGTTCTGCTGTAAAACCTCTTGCAGAAGTGCCGGAATTTACAAACCTGTTACTTAAATTCTCAAATCCGTTGTTAGGTGTTATAGCAGGTGCCCTTCTTACTGCAGTGATCCAGTCATCTTCTGCATCCGTAGGTATTCTGCAGGCCCTGTGTCTTACAGGTGCAGTACCGTTCAGTGCAGCAATCCCGATCATTATGGGACAGAACATCGGAACCTGTATTACTGCAATCCTTTCTGCAATCGGAGCCAAGAAGAATGCAAAACGTGCAGCAGCAGTACATCTGTATTTCAACCTGATTGGTACGGTTATCTTTATGACTGTATTCTATCTTATAAATGCAGTTGTTGGATTTTCTTTCTTCCATCAGGCAGCAACACCGGCAGGAATTGCTGTTATCCACAGTGTATTTAATGTTACTGCAACGATCATTCTCCTTCCTTTTGCAAAGGGACTGGAGAAACTTGCCTGTCTTACAATCCGGGACAAAAAAGAGGATGTTGTTGTTTCAGCAGAGGACAGAGAGTTTATGATCCTGGAGCCTCGTTTCCTGGAGAAACCGGCATTTGCAGTAGAGCAGAGCCGCAATGCAGCAAGAAAAATGGCAGAAGAATCCCACAATGCACTGTTTACAGCACTGAGTCTGGTGGATAAATACAGTGAAGAAGGCGTAGAACGTGTGGAAAACATGGAATCCAAGGTTGACCGCTATGAAGATGAACTGGGAACTTATCTGGTGAAGCTGAGCCACAAAGATATCTCAGAAGCAGACAGTCACAGCCTTTCCATTATGCTTCACTGTATCGGGGATTTTGAACGTATTTCCGACCATGCTGTAAATATTATGGAATCAGCACAGGAGCTTTATGAAAAAGGACTGAAATTTTCCGAAAATGCAAAGAAAGATCTGGAAGTGCTGGGACAGGCAGTAGAAGATATCGTAAATACGGCATATGAAGTTTTTGACAAACAGGATATGAAGCTTGCGGAGAAAATTGAACCACTGGAAGAAGTGATTGATGAACTTTCCAAAGAAGTAAAACGTCGTCATGTACAGAGACTGAGAAACGGTGAATGTACAATAGAGATGGGATTTATCCTTTCGGACATTACAACCTGTCTGGAACGTGTGGCAGACCATTGTTCCAATATTGGAGTCTGTGTGACGCAGGTGAATGAAGATCTGTATGATACTCACAGTCATCTGAATATCGTCAAGAGCCATCCGGACGAAACATTTTATCATGAACTGGAAGACGCACGAATCAAATATCAGCTTTCATAAAAATAAACAGGTAGATGATGGTTACTGTACACATGCCATTATCCCGCGAGGTGTTTTGGCATGAATTTTGGCAACGTTACTGAGAACGAAGTGAACAGTAACGGATGATGTTATTTGCATGATCAGGAAATCCGGGCACTCTGAAGTATCTGAGAGAGATATTTCAGAGAAAATGGCCGGATTTTTGCTTTAAAGAAATGAAGCAGATGCCGGATATTTACTTGTACAGGGATAAAAAAATAAGTATACTGAAAAAAGAAATACACTTGTGACGACAAAGCAGGTGATAAATAAAGGGGAGGCAAAGCAGAATGATCTATTGTGTAGAAGATGAGCGGAATATCAGGGAGCTTCTTATTTATACACTGGAAACAACAGGATTTAAAGCCAGGGGGTTTGGCAATGGCAATGAACTGATGAAAGCGCTGAAAGAAGAGATACCGGAGCTGATCCTGCTGGATATCATGCTTCCGGGAGATGATGGCTATACCATTCTGGAACAGCTGAAAAGTATGCCATCTGTAAAGGATGTGCCGGTAATTATGGTTACTGCAAAAGAAGCGGAATTTGACAAAGTAAAAGGTCTGGAAGGCGGAGCGGATGATTACATTACCAAGCCTTTCGGTATGATGGAATTTGTTGCCAGAGTAAAAGCAGTTCTCAGACGAAGTGCCCGTCAGAATGAAGACAAGGAACTGCATTACGACGAGCTTTATCTGAATGTAGGACGTCATGAGGTGCATTACCGGGAAGAAAAGGTCGATCTTACCCGAAAAGAATTTGAACTTCTTCAGTATCTGCTGGAGAATAAAGGACTTGTTATGACAAGAAATCAGATCCTCTGCCATGTATGGGGATATGACTTTGACGGTGAAACCAGAACTGTGGATGTCCATGTGAGAACCCTGCGTCAGAAACTTGGCGAGGCAGGAAATCTGATCGAAACGGTCCGGGGTGTAGGATACAGGATCGGCGCATAACAGATAAAACCGACGAAAACAGGAGTGGAAAAATGAAGCATAAAATATTCAGTCACACCAGTTTACTTATTATCTTATCCGTAATACTTACATTCCTGGCAGCAGGAACTGTCATGTATAACAGATATGATATTTATATGAAACAGGGTGTCAGAGATGAAGCCGCATATATTAAAACAGGTCTGGAAGAAGACGGAGACGTTTTTCTCTCAGACAGGGTCGGAGACGCCACCAGCAGCAGGATCACTCTTCTGGGAAAAGATGGTCAGGTGTTGTTTGACAGTATTGAGAATCCGGAAGAAATGGAAAATCACAGTAACAGACCGGAATTTATTGAAGCTGAGAAGCAGGGATCCGGTGAGATGGTCCGCTATTCAGACACCTTATCAAAACAGACGTTTTACTATGCTGTAAAATTAAAGGATGATCAGGTTCTGCGAGTAGCCAGGACTACAGACAGTCTTCTGGTAACAATGTTAACCAGCTTTCTTCTGCTTGGCGGACTGGTATGCGTGATCCTTGTAATTGAACTTTTTCTTGTGCAGAAACAGACCAGAAAGCTGATAGAGCCTATCAACCGGATTGATCTGGAACATCCTCTGGAGCATGTATGCTACGAAGAATTAAGGCCATTGCTTTTTCGTCTGGATCAGCAGAACAGACAGATTCAGAAACAGCTGGAAGATCTTAAGAATGCAGAGAGTGCAAGAAAAGAGTTTACGGCAAATGTTTCCCATGAATTGAAAACTCCTCTTATGTCAATCTCCGGATATGCGGAGCTTATGATGAATGGAATGGTACCGCCGGACAAGATGCAGGATTTTTCCGGCAGGATTTTTCATGAGTCCGAGCGTTTATCAAATCTGGTTGCAGATATCATTCAGCTTTCCAGACTGGATGAGAAGAACGGAGAAACTATGTTTGAACAGGTTGACATCGGAGAGCTTGGGGAAGATGTGATCAACAATCTGCAGAACAGGGCAGCAAAGAAAAAGATTAATCTGGAATATACAGGCGGACCTGCACAGATGCAGGGAGTACGCCATGTATTATATGAAATGTTCTACAATATTACAGATAATGCTATCCGCTATACCCCGGATGGTGGAGATGTAAAGGTTTTTGTGGGAAAACTCAATGGAAAATCTTATTTCCGTGTGGAAGATAACGGAATCGGTATTCCGGAAAACGAACAGCAGAGGATTTTTGAACGTTTTTACCGAACCGACAGTTCCAGAAATTCAAAAACCGGAGGAACCGGACTTGGTCTCGCGATTGCAAAAAAGATAATTGAAGACCATGGCGGACAGATTTATGCGGAAAGCGAAAAGGGGAAAGGGACGAAAATTTCTTTTTCTTTGCCAAAGAAAGTAGACGAAAAGAAAAAAATATGATAGCATAGGATTAGTAGAATGGAGGGCCAGTATGAAGAAAATACTTATTGTTGAAGATGAATTACCAATTGCTGAGTTGGAAAAAGATTATTTGGAGCTTAGTGATTTTGAGGTTACGATTGAGACCGATGGCATTGAGGGCGAAGCAAAAGCAATGAGCGGAGAGTACGATTTGCTGATTCTTGATGTAATGCTTCCGGGACAGGACGGATTCGAAATTTGCCGCAAATACAGAGAAAAGTATTTGGCACCTGTCATTGTTGTTTCGGCAAAAAAGGAAGATATTGATAAAATCCATGGATTAGGACTTGGTGCAGATGATTATATGACAAAACCATTCAGTCCGAGTGAACTGGTGGCCAGAGTAAAAGCACATATGGAGCGATACAACAGACTGGTAGGTTCCAGTGTGGTAAAGAATGATATTATTGAAATCCGTGGCATCAAGATAGACAAGACTGCGAGACGTATCTGGGTAAACGGAGAAGAAAAAACATTTACGACCAAGGAATTTGATCTCCTTACTTTTCTGGCAGAGAACCCGAACCGCGTATTTACAAAAGCAGAACTGTTCCGCCAGATCTGGGATATGGAATCTGTAGGAGATATTGCAACTGTCACGGTTCATATCAAGAAAATCCGTGAAAAAATCGAATTCAATACGGCGAAGCCGCAATATATAGAAACTATCTGGGGTGTCGGCTATCGCTTCAAGGTATAATAATTATGGAAAAATTATATAAAAAACTCGAAAGCTATGGTCAGTCGGATTATTATCCGTTTCATATGCCGGGACATAAGCGCAATCCGGATTCGGTAAGAGGTGATTTCCCTTTCGAGAGAGACATTACCGAAATCGAAGGTTTTGATAATCTTCATTATCCGGAAGACATTCTTCTTGAGGCGCAGAAAAATGTCTCAAAGCTTTATGGAACAAAAGAAAGTTATTACAGTGTGAATGGAAGTACTGCAGCTCTGCTTGCGGCTGTTTCTGCTGCAGTTCCGAGAAAGGGACAGATACT
>OGRH01002097.1_pt1 | contig 11126 bp, 12 predicted proteins | sample 1553461 | NCBI WGS metagenome assembly OGRH01 (sample SAMEA2580092, study PRJEB22360) | human gut metagenome | biome: human gut; feature: human-associated habitat; material: faeces | place: Denmark | collected 2008/2010
TAAAATCTGCCGTCTCACTCACACCTGCTGCCACCATTTTCCACGGGTAGATCGTCCCTGTGCTTTGAACAGCCTTCGCATTCTCCGTTGCATCCCCCTGCACCGGTAGAAAACACAACCTCTCCGGGTCTACTGACACTAATGTCACAGGGTCATCCTCTGCTGTCACATTCTCCGTTGCCAGTGCTGCTGCATAGACTTTTCCGTCCTTTCCCTGTCCCAGGGCTCCGGCACCTTGCACAGCATATAAGCAAATGGATAAGATATGATGAGGCATATCACGCTTGTCTCAAATGCCATGACAACCGACTTCCACATGACCGTCAGATACAGCGGATCAAATATCTTCTTATAACTGTCAATTGAGAACTTGCCGACAACTCCGCCATATGCACCCTTCGTCATAAAACTTATGACCACAACATATATAAGTGGGATGAGAAGGAAAAACAACAGCCACAGGGATGTTGGACCAACCATACATAATATCGGCAGAGTGTTCTTTTTCTCCTTTTTCTTTTTTTCTTTCATAGCAAAGCCTCCTTGCATAGCCGAAACTAAATCCGGTTATCATTACACGCAGATATTTCTTATTTAAGAACTGCATCCTCTATGGCGTCGTACATCTTATCCTCCTTGGTGTGTATGACAACCGCCTTGTCCGGCTCCCAGTACACTGACACTGCCGTGCCATCAGGATATACCGTGGCATCAGGATGATTGTTGACCTTGACTTCCTTGCCATTTGGCAGTTCCACTATAGTCTTAAGGACCGAACCAACATAGATCTGATCCTTGACGATTCCTTTCAGTGTAAATCCATCCACCGGCTTGTCTGACAGATGCGTATTTTCGGGACGTACCGATATGTACACGATCTCTTCCTTAACAAATCCCTCGCCCTTCGCTCTGACCTTTCCATTCTCCATCGTAAGCCCAAGATCAGTGCCTTCTATGGTGTCCACATTTGCCTCGAATATATTGGACTCTCCTATGAAGCTTGCAACAAATTTGGTCTGTGGGTTCTCGTATATCTCTTTTGCCGTACCGATCTGCTCGAAGTGTCCCTGATGCATGACAGCTATCCTGTCGCTCATGGTAAGCGCCTCTTCCTGATCATGGGTTACATACACAAATGTGATTCCCAGCTTCTTCTGCAGCCTCTTGAGCTCCACCTGCATCTGCTTTCTGAGTTTCAGATCAAGTGCTCCGAGTGGCTCATCAAGAAGCAGTACCTTCGGTGAGTTTACCAGTGCCCTGGCAATTGCAACTCTCTGTTTCTGTCCACCTGACATCTGCGATGGCTTTCTCTTCTCAAATCCATGGAGCTGTACCAGATCCAGCATTTCCAGAACCTTTTTCTTTATCTCCTTCTTATCCATCTTCTTCTCAACAAGGCCAAATGCTATGTTGTCAAAGACTGTCATGTGAGGGAAAAGAGCGTAACTCTGAAACACCGTGTTAACATCCCTGTTGTACGGTGCCAGCTCTGTGACATCCTTATCTTCTATGTATACATTTCCCTCCGTGGGTGTCTCAAAACCTGCAATGATACGAAGTGTGGTCGTCTTGCCACAGCCTGATGAACCAAGCAATGTCAGGAACTCTCCCTCGTATATGTCAAGGCTGATGGGCTTCAGCACCTGATTGTCGCCAAATGACTTTGTTATGTTTTTAAGCTGTACTATTGCTTTTCTCTCTTCCATCAGCAACTCACCTCACTCTTTTCTAAAGTAGTAATCAAAGTATTGATTCTCCGTGTTCTCCTGTCCTTATCCTCATGACATCGTCAACATTTGTTATAAATATCTTTCCATCTCCAACCTGACCGGTGGAGAGTTTCTCACATATCTCTGTGAGTATGTCATCCAGATCCTCGTCAAGTATCACGGTCATGACGTAGAGCTTTGGCAGGAGATTGATCTCCATCCCAAGCTTCTTGAATTCTTCGCTGTAGCCCTTCTGGTGTCCGCAGCCCATGGCCGACATGACGGTGAGTCCACTGTATTCATTCTTGCTGAGTATCTTCTTGAGTGGCTCAAGCTTCTCTGGTCTGATGATGAGTTCTATCTTCTTCATATCCATTCCTCCTTACAAATAAAAAAGAGAGCAGCGGAGTCATATTCCTATGAGCTCCTTTGCTCTCTTCCATGTGTTCTTGCTTTTAATTTTCACTCATTGTAGAGTCTGGTATAATACCAAGGTCAATGTTTTTTGCCAATTCTTTAATTGTTTATTTTATTCAGAGTATACGGTTTATTTTGGCAACCGTACCGGTCCATCACTTTATTTTATTAAGTGCAAATGTCTCATCTTGGGCTTCGCTGCTGATGCATCTCTGTCCTCTTTGCCATGACAGGTCTCTCACCGCTATGAAATCTCCATAGCATTTTGTAAGATGTTCTACTATAATCATAAATTTAGCTTTATGATTTTTCTGTTATAAAAGTATGGAATATTGGTTGATTTTTCCTTTTCTGCTATTGACATTTTTCTGTCTGCCACAATATATTTGAAATGTAGGGAGTTATATAATGTTTTTGAAAAGGGAGGTTACAATTATTATGAACAAGCATTTAAAACATCTGCTGCTCACCATGTGCATCTTCGTATTCGGATTTGCCCTGACGGGATGTGGAGTAGCCACAACCACAAGCGTGAAGATCTCATCTGCTACAAAGGCGAGCTGTACTGTTTCTATTGGGTTTGATGAAATGATTGAATCTATGGCAAGCTTATCTAACACAACAAAACAAGCTATAATAAAAGATGCAAAAAAATCTGGACTTAAATACTCCAAAAAGAGAATAAATGGTACTATTTATCATATGTTTATCTCAACTATAAAAAACTCAAGTTTTAAAGATATCGAAGACAATCTTAATAGTACCTCTGGATTTTCAAACGTATGCATAAGCAAAAATTATTTCTTTGCCACTTTTAACCCTTCTGCCTTAACTGTATCAACATCCGGATTATCTGACGAAGCTATGGATTTATCATCCTTCTACTTAAATATGAAGATAACCTTCAAGTCCAAGGTCAACTTCACAAACGGCACAGTATCCAAAGACGGTAAAACCGTATCATGGGTCATCAAAGATGCAGACAAGGCAACAAGGCTTTTCGCTTCCACAACCAAGGTGAACAAAACCGCCAGAAGCAAGTCCGTCGTAAATGGCAAGACTTACAAACCTGGCAAGAAACTTACAGTATCTAATCCTAAGAGTCTTGCGAAAATGAAGCTGGACGGTAAGGCTGTAAAACCGGGCAAGGCTGTTCTTAAGAAGGGAACACACAAGCTCATCATCTGGTCCAAGGACGGCAAGGTACAGAGAGTAACTTTCAGAATAAAACAATCTGATTAACTTACACTAACATTTTTCATTAAAAAGCTTTCGGCTGGTCATATTACAGTCGAAAGCTTTTTGTTTCGATGCCATCAAAAATCGATGTTTAAATCTGTAAATTACTATACAATTTGGAGAATGACCCCTAAAAAAGCCCCAAAATTCGCTTTATTGAGGAATGTTTGTCATTTTATTGACTTTATCTGAAGATTGATTTAATGTATGCCTACCAGCTGGAATACAAATTTTATCGGAGGACTCTATTTGAAAAATACAAAACAGGGAAATTACCGTGGTGATACCTACACCACTAAGGAATCTGCTGACCAGATATTCGACCATGCATTTAAGAAAATGCTGACTTTATCATCCAAAGCTGTAACCAACATGATAAACGGTCTTTTTGGCACGGATCACAATCCGTCCACTACCACCATAACCTATCACTGGACTGAACACCAGGCTGATGGAACTCTAAAAACCACACTTGCGGATTCAATACTCATTCTCAATGACAAATATGCCTACCACATGGAAGCACAGATCACAGAAGATAACGAAATAGTTTTCAGGGTATTCTCCTATGGCTACGGCTATGCTGATGTAAATAAGGAAATACATACGACAGAATTTGACAACAAACCTGTTTACACCTTACACTTTCCCGAACCACGAATCATTTATCTTGGTGATGTATCATCGTCTGTTCCTGATGAACTACAGCTTAAACTTGATTTTCAGAACAACTCCCCATATATTTACTCTGTACCAACCGTAAAGCTGGCTCAGTTGAGTGCCCAGGAACTCAACGACCGCAAGATGATAATCCTTATTCCTTTTCATCTCCTCAAGTTGAGAAAACTTATGAACAGAAAAAACGGCCCAGATAAAACCACTATCAATTCGTTGAAAAATCTAGTTGAGACTGATATACTTCAAAGTATAGAAATCAATCAGCAGTTAGGTAATATCACGCCTTCTGATGCACATCAGTTGATATCGCTGACGAAAAAGTTATATACCTATCTGTATGATGCTTATACTGAGACAGAGGAGGTCTGGAATATGATTGATCAGTCTTTAGAACTCGAATCCGATGCACTGATTCTTAAGATGGAAGCTATGGAAAATACCATCAAGGACATGGATGTAAAAATGGCTGATAAGCTTGCTGAGATTGCCGACAAGAACGCTGAAATCGCCGACAAGGATGCTGAGATTGAACGTCTCAAGGCAGAATTAGCTAAGCTTCAGACCAGATAACATGACAGCAGCCAGGATAGTAAATATCCTGGCTGCTGTTTTCTTCTTTATCTCATATATGGCATGTCCCACAGCTTAAGCTTTGTTCCGATGCCTTCCCTCAGAGCTCTCTGGTAGCACTCATAGCCCCAGCCTACATCAAGGATCGGCATGCCGCCAAGGCTCACGAGAAAGATCTCGTCATCACTCGTTCGTCCCGGCTCGAGGCCACGCATTATGTTTCCCAGATGTCTGATCTCACTCTTCTCTATCCAGCCATCCGTCACCATATTTACAAAGTGTATTCCTGGTGTTCCAAGTGATATCCTGTTGCCATCCTCGTCCCACTCCTGATACACATTTACATATTCCTCATACATCTGTATGTTGTCTACAACCTTCGTCACGTGGTCCCTGACAAACTCCAGATCCATATCTATGGTTCCAGATGATATGATCGTGCATCCAGGCTTCACCCATGCCGGATCTATGACAGGCCATTTTCTCGGTTCAACAGATACCGCCTCTGCTATGATATCTGCATCCCTCACGGCCTCCTCCAGAGTATCGCAGATGATTATCTCCTTGAGACTCTTATAGTTCTCCCTGGCGCAATCCGCCAGTTCATGGGCTGTGTGCGAGGTCTTTGAGCTGCCCTTGATCTTCAGCACCTCCAGGTCCGGGAACTTTGCCATGATAGCCATGAGACTTGTCCTTCCAATCACTCCTGCGCCGAGGATAGTCAGTACCTTGCTATCCTTTCTTGCAAGATACATGGCAGTAAGCCCGGGCATCGCTCCGGTTCTCATGGCACTCAGGAGATTGGCTGGCATGGATGGAAGCGGCGGGGCCCTCATTGGCTGACATGTACGCAAGCGGCTGGCCTGTCTCCACGTCATTCAGTGTCGCCATGAGTATGGATCTCGGCAGACCCTTGTGCGAATTTCTGCCATTTGAGCCATACCACTTCTCACCGCACATATGGAATCTTCCTCCGAGATATGCCGGCATCGCCATGAATCTCCTGTCCGCCGAGTCCGCAAGCGGGAAGTTCGGAATGTCCGACTTCTCCGGAAATATGAGCTGTACGCCGTGGTCGTTATGCGCTCTGCCGCCCATGAGGTAGTCACCCTCGCTTAGGAGTGTTATTACTTCGCCTATGGTGTCCACAGCTCTGTCCGCATCGAGTACGCCCGCCTTTATCATGTCCTCTTCATTCAGAAATAAGAATTCAACCTTGCTGTCCATACTGCCACCTCCTGCTGTAATTCACTATACAATTCATCAATTGCATATTTGCAAATGTGTTCTATTTTACGTTTCTAAAACATCTTCTATAAATCTCCACGACATCCTCCTTCGTCAGAGGCACCCTGCAATGCTCAAGTCCCTCTGCCGCCGCCTTCTCAGCCATCTCGTCAAAGTCCTTCTCATAAGGCACGCCCAGCTCGCCGAGATCCGAGGTCAGACCCATATCCTCATATAACTTCTGTGTCTTTGATATTGCTTCTCGGGCTATATCATAAGGGGCCTTTGTCTTTTCTATATCCCATACATTCACGCCGTAATTTACCAGAACCGGAAGGCTCTTCTCGTTAAGAATGTAATCCATCAGAACCGGCGTGATGATCGCAAGTCCGTGTCCATGTGTTATATCATAGTAAGCACTCAGCTGATGCTCTATGGAGTGCGCCGGCCATGGGCCATCCTTGCCACACGCTATGAATCCGTTTATCGCCCACTCAGATGCCCAGAGGATATTTGCTCTGGCGTCATAGTTGTCCGGCTCTGAGACTGCCACCGGACCGTACTTTATAAGGGTTTTAAGAAGAGCCTCCATCATGCGGTCCTGCATGTATGTGTCTCCATTATCTGCAAAATAAACCTCAAATATATGGTTCATGATATCCGCCACACCTGCTGCCGTCTGGTATGCAGGAACGGAAAATGTATACTCAGGGTCAAGTATCGCATAAGCAGGATAGAGCAGATCGGATGCGATATCCTTCTTCTGCTTTGTCTCCTCATTTGTGATAACTGCAAATGGATCCATCTCAGAACCCGTCGCAGCCATAGTCGCGACAGCTATGATCGGCATAGCATTCTCTATCTTCTCTGGGTGTCCGACCAGATCCCATGGATCACCGTCATAGCACGCTCCGGCTGCTATAGCTTTGGAACAGTCTATTGTACTGCCGCCTCCCACAGGAAGTATCACCTTCACATCATGCTCCAGACACATCTGCACACCCTTCTTCACCGTTGTGAGTCTCGGGTTGGGTTCTACACCCGAAAGCTCAATATGGGAAATGTGACTACAGTCAAGTAACTTGATTATCCTGTCGTACAGCCCTGTTCTCTTTATACTTCCGCCTCCGTACACCAGCAGAACACTGTCTCCGTATTCGCTGATGTACCCTGACAGATCATCAATGGCGCCCTTGCCAAATGATACCTTTGTCGGAATATTATAAAAAAAATTCTCCATGTTATATCTCTCCTTTAGCTTATTGTTATTATTGATACTTTTGCTCTGTGGAGTACCTATTATATTGCTCAACAGAATTGCTTCATCAATAATATACGCCTCTGATCCATATGCTGTCTACCTGACAGCCTTGAATCTATCATATCGTAAGGACGATATATCCACCACCGTCTTCTCGCCGAGCACCATCTGTGAGAGCATAAGTCCAACAGCCGGTGCCGTTCCAAATCCATGTCCGGTAAATCCACATGCCAGTATAAGTCCCGGAACCTCGTCGACCTCGCTTATGACTGGAACACCATCATAACAGAGATCAAGCCATCCGCCCCAGGTCCTTACGATCTTGGCATCCGCCAGCATCGGTATATATCCCATGATCGCCCTGCAACCGGCAGATACGGTGAGCGGTGAGGTCCTGAGCTCATCAAGTCCCATGTCCGTTGTCTCCTCAAGTCCCGAATCTGAGCCAAATACAAATGATCCGTGCTGTGACTGATGTCCGTAAAAGTCAGCGGATGCAACACCAAGCATGATGTCGAACATGTGCGGCTGCACCTCCGTAACCAGCGCCTCCTCAAAATACTTTGTCATCGGCACATCTATTCCAACTGTCCTTGCGATGAATCTGCTCTCATATCCGGCAGCCAGTATGACCTTGTCCGCCTCGAACTCCTCACCTGATTCCAGTATGACCTTTCTGAGTTTTCCTTTCACCTTCTCAAGTGCAGCCACCTTTGCATCTGTGAAGAAATTTACCCCGAGCTCCGTTGCCCTCTTGTAGTACGCCAGAGTCGTCAGCATAGGATTTGCATGTCCATCTGTAGGACACCAGCTTGCGCCGATTATCTCGTCAGAGAGGTATGGGCAGATCTCCTTCACCTCTTTGCCATCTATGATCTTCATGTCAAGTCCGAGAGAGTTAGCATTTGCCGCAAGGTTTCTGAGCTTTTCCATATGGGCATCAGTCTTGCCAAGTCTAAGGTTGCCCTTCTGATAGTATTCCACGTCAACTCCAAGCTCCTCGGAAAGTGTCGGCCACATATTGTTGACCGCATACATCGCATACGGAAGTTCTCTGACATCACGTCCGGACTGACGGACACCACCACCGTTTCTTGATGAACCACCGTGTCCGATACTGTCATCTGCTTCTAATACTAAAACATCTTTGATTCCTCTTTTGGCAAGGTAATATGCGGTTGCACAACCGTTAATACCGCCACCGATAATAATTACGTCTGCTGTTTTTTTCATTTGCAGTCACCTCCATCCCTTGCTAAAACTTTCATCTCTATTGGTCTCATCGGAGCTCTTGATACCGCCGGTTCAATATCCGTCGGTCTTACGTGAAGCTCTCTTGCCATAATTCCTTTTACTAATTTACCACAGGTCTGTCCCTGACAGAGTCCCATGCCATTTCTCAGATATCGTCTCATTTCCTCCATTGTCACAATGCCCTCGTGAATGGCTTTTCGAATTTCGCCTTTGGTCACTTCCTCGCATCGGCATATCAGCATATCATCATCTGCGCCAGGTACAAAGGGACCGATTTCTTTTAATTTTTCCTGAATATCCATCATATCGTTTTCCTCTTTTCTGCGCTGTCTCGCGCGTTATTTTCGCGTTTTCTATGCTCTCTTATAGAAGCGTGCCTTCATTGTCATATCACTTGGCACCTTAATCGTCAACAGATTGGTGTGGTCAAATGCTTTGGCAGTTTTGCAGGATACCACTTCGCAGTCGCACACTTTCTGTCCGTCTCGTCCGAGCGCAATTCCTTTTTCACCTGCCTCCGGCAGCGGAAGAAATTCGTAAGGAAGAGTGACGGTACCAAATCCGGGCTCCGTTTCCTCATCGACTAAGAAGATTGCCTGACCGGAACAGGAAGCTACACACATACCACATCCGATACATTTGGAACCCGGCACAACAACCGGCAGCGATGTAATGTTATCGCCGATGGAAATACATCCTTTCGCACAGGCATCCTGACATGGGTTACACGGAATGTTCTGCGTACATTCCATAACCGGATGAACACCGACTGCATGGGTAACGCCCGGATACCGCTCAATCTCATCGTCTGCCACATAACCTTTTGCAAGAAGGTTTTCGGAAATGTCTATGCCCTCTTCGGTTTTCTCAATTTTTTTGCCTCGGTTTTTCGGAGCAAACATTCCCTGACGAAGGGCTTCCAGTGCGGATTCCAATTCGCTTACGCGGGCTTCTCTTTCTTCTTTTGTCATGTAGCCCAGATACTCAGAAATGACCGCTCCGGAAATTCGTCCTTCAATCATTGCCGAACTTGCTTCCTCAATTCCGGATACATCACCTGCTGCGTAAATACCCGGTACACTGGTTGCGCCAAGGATGTCACAAACCGGTACATAACCACCCGGTGTGTCGTTCATTTCGCAGCCTGCCTGTTTGAGTAACTGTGACATCGGTGACAAACCAACTGCCATACAAATGGTGTCTACATCGAAATGTTTTTCCGTTCCTTCGATGAACTGGAAGTTTTTATCGACCTCTGCAATCGTAACACCCGTTACCCGGTCTTCGCCTTCTGCTTTTACGATGGTGTGTGACAGATAAAATGGTACCCCGAGTCTTGCTACTTTCGCAGCGTGTACCCCGTATCCGCCAACTCTCGGTGCCGCATCAACGAGGGCAACCACTTCGCATCCAGCCTGCATTAACTGGAAGCTGACAACCAATCCTACGTTACCGGTTCCAAGCATCAGAATCTTTTCTCCGGCTTTGATGTGATGAAGGTTCATCATCGTCTGCGCTGCACCTGCTCCGATTACACCCGGCAACGTCCAGCCCGGGAACGTTACCATGTTTTCACTGGCTCCGGTTGCCACTAAGATGGCATCCCCTTTCATATGTTTTACTTCATCTCCGATTCGCACCGTGATTTCTTTTTCCGGATACAAACCGATTACGGTTGCATTTAACATAACTTCAACGCCATACTTTTCTGCCTCAGCGAGAAGTTCCTCTCCTATTTTAAATCCGCGGATTTTTGCTTTGTGCTCCTTTGAGCCAAAGAACTTATGAATCTGCTTAAATAACTGTCCGCCCGGTTTTTCATTTTCATCAAGTACCAGAGGATGCAATCCATGTTTTGCTGCTTCGGTTGCTGCGGACAATCCGGCCGGTCCTGCTCCAATTACAATCAAATCATATCTTTTCATTTACGCTTCCTCCTTTGCACTTGCTCCATACTGGGTTTCTACTACCATTCCCTCTTTCAACGGGGTGATGCAGGTTCTCACATTTGGTTTTCCATCAACTACCATAACGCAGTCGGTACAGCGTCCAATCGCACAAAAGACGCCTCGTGGTTCATGGCGTTTTGCTGTATAACGATGTGCCATCACACCTGCTACGCGAAGAGCTGCTGCAATCGGCTCTCCCTCATACCCTTCCAACGTTGTTCCGTCATATGAGAATTTCACTAATTTTCCTTTTGGAGATTCCCCTAAAATCGGATGATTTTCAATTCTCTTTTCCATACCGTAATCCTCACTTTCCAAAATTCAAATTGATTTAGAAACAACAAAAGAGCCACTGGCACCAAACGCGGTCACCATTGACTCTTTACGGGAAGTATAAACCCTAGAACCATACTAGGGTCAAGGGCTTTTTTTGAAAATTTGACATTTTTTTTCATCTTTGCTAAAATAAAGTCACTTGCAACGGCGCTGTTTCTATGAAATAGCGCCGTTTAGTTTAGGAGGAACCGCCAAGAACGAAGTTCTTGCTTGAAATCGGTTCCGACGACTTGCCGTCTGGCGCATGTGAGGAGGCACTACCTTTATATTAGGAGGAATGATCATGGCAAACAGCACATTTCACATCGGAGAATTATCAAATTTATTTAATATCAGTGTCGATTCGATTCGTTATTATGAAAAAAAGGGATTAATCTGCCCGACACGAAATGAAAATAACGGATACCGGGAATATTCTCTGGATGATTTCCAGACTTTAGTGATGATTCGTGAACTGTTGGGACTTGATTTTCACAAAGAGCAGAT
>OGRH01002098.1_pt1 | contig 11120 bp, 10 predicted proteins | sample 1553461 | NCBI WGS metagenome assembly OGRH01 (sample SAMEA2580092, study PRJEB22360) | human gut metagenome | biome: human gut; feature: human-associated habitat; material: faeces | place: Denmark | collected 2008/2010
TCATAGACGGGCTTTGTCTTTTGGTAGGTGGTAACATTCTTTATCAGCACCGCCATATCCGATAGGCGCTTTTCAACCTCTTTCAAACTGTCGGCTGCCTGTTCGGAAGCGGCGGTAACTTCTGCGATTTTTGCCGTTAAATCGGCGTACTGTTCAATCTTATGTTCCGAAAGGAAATTCATAGTCTTTGCGGCTTGTTTCAGATTATGGATTTTCGCCCATTGTTCGTAACCTCTGCTTTCCTGTGCCTTGATACTGTTTTCAATATCAATCAAGAGAGATACGCCCCTTTGTTCTGCCTGTTTTGGAATTTTAGCGGCACGGGTGCGCTTGCCCTCTATCCGTTCCCTGATAGTTTCCTCTGTGTAGTCTGCGCCGAGGGTTTTAAGTCTTGTAAACCGTTCCTGTCCGGGAGCACGGCAGGAGATATATTTACCTGTCTTTATCTCATAGCCGGCCGCCTGCAGGCGTGACAGCAATTCCTCAAAACTTGATACTTGGGGTATCAGCGTATCAACGGCAATCTTTAACTTGCCCTTGTAGCTTGTGCCTGTTTTCTCCGCTTGGTACTCTGCATAGTGCTTTCCCTTACTGCCTTTGTTCGGGACAACAACGGACAATCCATTTTCCCGACACAGCTTGTCGCTCATATTCCGTATGCCGTAATAGCTTCTCTTATTGGAATTATATTTATGGTGGTCTACGAAGTTTACGGCACAAAAAATGATGTGGTTATGGATATGCCCCTTGTCAATATGGGTAGTCAAAACATATTCGTGCTGTCCTTTTGTTACTGCGTCGGCAAGTTGCCGCCCGATTTCGTGCGCCTTTTCATAGTCCACTTCCCCCGGCTCAAAGGCTTGTATCAGATGATGTGCGAGGTTGTTTCCTTTTTCAAGTGCCTGCGACAAGGTAAATCCAAACTCAATATCTGCCGTTTCATAGGAGCAGCCGAAAGAGGAAACAAGGACTTTTTCATCTGTCTTGTCGGGGTTTTGGATATAGTCAAGGGCTTTGCTCAACGTGCTTTTAATAGGCTTAATCTTTGTAACCGCCATATCTCCGCAAGCACCCCCTTTATTTCCTCTATGTCCTCTTGGTAGACGTTTCCCGTGGCGTTCGCCCGCTTTGCTATCTGATTGACATTGACACCGATTTTTTGTATCTCTGCTGTCATAGCCTTTATGTCGGTATGGTCTACTTGAATGATATATCCGTCAATGGCAATCTTACGCAGATAGGCAGCCATATTGTCTGTTGGTATCAGCTTCATTTTTTCAAGTATCAAATCCCGTTCCGCTTCCGTTACTCTGAATTTAATCTGCACCGTTCTTTTTCTGCCGTTCATACTTTGACGCTCCTTTTCCGTTTTTCAAGAGGGTTTGGGAAACTTCCCAACAAGCAAAATGCAAGGGCATTTTACGGAAACGGGTACCCGTTTCCTATGCTTGCTACGAAACTTTATCCCCCTTACTTCCTACACCACCGAAAAATGAAAATTGCCAAAGTAAAAAGAAAAAACGCAACAAACATCATTCGTCTGCTGCGTTTCAACCCTTGTTAAATTGTCCTGACCTCATTTTTGCTTCTCCGTATCAATAACCGCCTTTGCCGTTTCCGTTACGATATGCAAACCGCCCTCGCTCAAATCGTCAAGCAGGGTATCAAGCTGACGGCGGCGGGTAGTCTTGTCTGCTGTTTCATTCGGGAAAAAGAATTGGTCTACGGATATATGATAACGGGTTACAAGCTCATAGAAAATCTGCAAGCTCGGCTGTTGCCCTTTGTTCTCGATATTCGCAAGGTATCGGGGCGATATGTTCATATCGTCGCTTACATTCTTGCGGGACTCGCCCTTTGCCATTCTTGCCGCCTTTATCGCCTGTCCGAAAGCATTGAAGTCATACGGTATAACTGCTCTTTTCATACTTAATCATAGTCCTTTGTGCTTTTATAATTCATACCCTTATATTTTATAGTTCCTATTGCTTTTTGGATATGTCTACACAATTCCTATGATTAGCCAAAATAGAGCATATTATTCACAGAAAATACATTGACTTTATTCGTCTGACCGTATATAATATATAGTGATATGTTTTGTAATTTCGGAGGTGGACTATGTTTGACTATATGACAGTACAGGAAGCGGCAACAAAATGGGGAATTTCAGAACGTCGCATACAAAAGCTATGCGAGGAAAACCGCATACTCGGTGTTGTACGATTGAGCCGGGTGTGGCTGATACCAAAGGACGCGGAAAAGCCCGCTGACGGAAGATGTAAGCAAAACAGAAAAACAAGGTGATACTTAATTGATAAGAAAAAGATATTAAGCAAGGAGAAAGCATTATGAGCACACTATTGTTGGTAGAAGATGACCAAAGTATCGTATCTTCATTATCGGACTACTTAGGAAATGAAGGATTCAAAATTGAAAGTGCCTCCGGGCAGAAAGAAGCAATAGAAAAATTGAATAGTGACCAGTATGATTTAGCCTTGGTGGACATTCAATTGTCAAATGGAAATGGCTTTTCTGTTTGTTCTGCAATAAAAGAAAGAGGAACAATGCCGGTTATTTTCTTAACTGCTTCTGATGATGAATATAGTGTTGTGGCTGGGCTCGATATGGGAGCTGACGATTATATCAGTAAACCATTCAGACCGAGGGAGCTTCTTTCAAGGATTAACAGCGTATTAAGAAGAACTAAGAACACGCAAAACATTATCGGCTACCATGACTTAGTTGTGGACACTAATCAAGCAACCGTAGCAAAGAATGGGAAAGAGATTTTGTTGTCTGCTATGGAATATAAGTTGCTGTTAGTCTTTCTGCGTAACAAAGGTATTGTTCTTTCACGCAGAAGATTGTTAGAGATTTTATGGGACACTACCGGAGAGTTTATCAATGATAATACGCTGACTGTCTATATGAAAAGGCTGCGTGACAAAATTGAAACCAATCCACAGGAGCCGGAAATCATAATTACCGTTCGTGGACTTGGCTATAAGGTGGGTTGATATGGAATTTATCAGAAATAGCGAAGTTAAAAGGCAAATTGTTGTCAGCAGTATTCTTACTCTATTTTGGTGTGGCATTAGCATTATCGTTGATAGCAAAGCTGTGTGGATTGTTCTGTCGGCTATCATTTCATCCAGTGCGGTTTCCCTCTTTTTCACCTATCAAAGATACAAGAAAATCGCTGACCTTAGTTTGTATATTGATAGGCTACTGCATGGAGATGAAACGATTTCTTTTGAACAGTTTCAAGAGGGCGAGTTGTCTGTTTTACATGATGAAATATCAAAAATGACAAGACGACTAATTGAGCAGGCAGAAGCTCTGAAAATAGAAAAAGGTAATTTAGCAGACGCCTTAGCCGATATTTCACATCAATTAAAAACACCTTTGACATCATTAAATATCCTAAACGCCTCTCTTTGCAATGAGGAACTGACAGAAGAGGAAAGATATGAGTTAATCCGCAAGCAGGCTATGCTTTTATCAAAAATGGAATGGTTGATTGCCACACTCTTGAAAATATCCAAATTGGATGCCGGAACGATTACCCTAAAGCTACAAGAGGTATATCTAAAAGATGTAGTGGAAAAAGCAATTCGCCCTCTGGAGATTGCGGCAGAATTAAAAATGCAGACAATCAAAAAAGAGGTTCCTGCAGAGCTGAAACTTACTCTGGATGTTGAATGGACTGCTGAAGCATTGGGAAATGTGATTAAAAACTGTATTGAACATTCGCCGGAAGGTGGTAGTATTGAAATCAAGGCAATAGAAAGACCTCTTTTGACACAAGTCATTATAGAGGATAATGGAGCAGGCTTTCAGGAAAAAGATATACCCCATCTATTTGACCGATTTTATCAAGGAAATGGTTCAACGATTGGCAATGCCGGTTTGGGGTTGGCTCTGGCAAAAACAATCATCAATAATCAGGGCGGCATCATCCGGGCGAAAAATCAGGAGTTAGGCGGTGCAGAATTTGAAATCTGCTTTTATCGGGGGCTACTTTAAGTAGCCCCTTTTTTAAGTGACGTTTTTGTAATGAAATAGTAATGAAGCAGTCACTTTGCCCTGCTATACTAAATTGCAAAAATATATGGAGGAACTTTTTATGGAAATATTAAGAGTAGAGAACATCTGTAAAACCTATGAGATGGATAATGCCCCTGTCTATGCTTTGTCAGATGTTTCTTTTACCGTCGATAAAGGAGAGTTTGTTGCAATCATTGGAGCATCCGGGTCAGGCAAGTCTACTCTGTTGCACATATTAGGTGGTGTTGACAGACCGACTTCGGGGAAAGTATTTGTGGATGGACAGGATGTTTATGAGCAAAACGAAGATGAATTAGCTGTATTCAGAAGAAGGCAGGTTGGGCTTGTCTATCAGTTTTATAATCTGATTCCAGTTTTGACTGTCGAGGAAAATATCACGCTGCCGATTCGATTAGATGGGCGTAAAATCAATAAGGAGCGTTTGAAGGAACTGTTATCCACGCTCAAGCTGGTAAAGCGTAGAAAGCACCTACCAAGTCAGTTATCCGGCGGTCAACAGCAAAGAGTGGCAATCGGCAGAGCATTGATTAACGCACCTGCGATTATCCTTGCGGATGAGCCTACGGGAAATCTGGACACGGAGAACACAAGGGATATTATGAAACTTATGCGTGAGTCCAATCAAGCATATCGACAGACAATAATCCTGATTACCCATGACCGTGAAATCGCAATGCAGGCAGACCGTATTCTGGAAATTCAAGATGGCAGACTTGTGAGGGATGAGGTGATACGCTGATGAATATGATTTTTACGCTTACACTCAGAAATCTGTTGTCGAACAAAAAGCGTACCCTGCTCACACTTTTAACCATTCTTTTGTCAATCAGTATGATAACCTCTATTCTCTGCGGGGGATGGTCATTGGTTGATTTTCTGAAAGAGAAAGAAAAAGTGTATGGTGGCGATTATGACTACTACATGGAGAATCTGACTTGGCAGCAAACCCAAAAGCTTATCAGTCAAAACAATGTGGATGAGGTTTCGCTTCTCCGTTTTGCCGGAAACAGTTTTTACGGGGAGAAAACCAACAGTACAATGCTTTCCATTGGCGAGATTGACGAAAACTTTATTGAAAGATTTTCGTTAAATCAGTATTTGCTTGCAGGGCGTTTCCCGCAAGATGAAAATGAGATTGTTATTTCAGAATCTTTTTTGAAGAAAAACAATATGAACATAGAGATTGGAGATACGCTTTCTTTAACTCTTGGTTCAAGAATATGGGATGAATATAATGCCCAGCTTTCCGGGCTGACAAATTATAGGGGCGAAGAAGAAAGTTTCGTTCCAACGAAAGAGAAAGCGTATGTGGTTGTTGGTATTCTTTCGGATGTGAATGACTCCAAAATCGCAGCAAACTATAATGCCTTTGCAGGTGTTGACAAAACAGCATCCGATTTTGCGGCGTATGTTAAGGCAAAGAATTTATCCAATTCAATCTATGCAGAAGCTGAAGAAGTGGCTGCCGCAGTAGACAGTCATGTAGCAAAGTTTCATTCTGAACTGTTAGTCTATCATGGAATTACCGGCGGCAAAGGAGCTGCCAAAGTGATTGCTTTGGTGGTCATGGTTATGTGCCTTTTGATGGCTGCATCCGCTTCGATGATTAGCAATGCCCTCTCCATTTCTTTGCAGGAACGAATTAAGCAGATGGGAATGTTGTCCAGCATTGGAGCCACAAAAGGGCAAAAACGCCTTAGTGTATATTTAGAAGCCTTCCTTTTGGGTGTGGTGAGCATACCTTTGGGATTGGTTGTCGGCATACTGCTGTCTGCTCTTTTGTTAAGTGTGGTCAGGGCAGCTTTTGGAGAAACATTCACTTTTGGCATTGTAGAACTGTCCTTAAAGGTAAATGGACTTATCCTGCTCGTCAGCGGCTTATCTGGTATTGCTTCTTTGTGTTTTGGCAGCAGAAAGCCTGTGAAGCAAGCTGCTAAAATTACAGTCATTGAAGCCATCCGCCAGTCTAACAATGAGGTATCAAAAAAGAAATTTCGTGACGGAAAAATCGTTTCTTTGGTTTTTGGCATTTATGGTTCGCTGGCAGCTAAAAATATTAAGCGTAATCCAAAACGCTTCCGAGCGATTACTGGCTCTATTTTCTTGTCGGTGGTTGTTGCTCTTTCCTTATATAGTTTGTCTGATTTTATGCTTTATCAGACCTCCTTGGATATGAAGGAGGACGGTTCCTGTTATACTGATGTGATTTCGACGATTCAATACAAAGATATTCCTGCCGCAATCGGGGCATTATCGGATGAAAATATCACTGCGGATGTTTCCTATTCTTTTCAGCGATATATGACCGCTGAATTTTCGCAGGAACAAATCAATCCTGATATGCAAGGATATTTTATCAATGGTACGAAAGCAGAGGTATATGTCGTAGGATTGGACGAAGAACATTTTACTTCCTTTTGTGAGGAAAATGGCTTTCATATTATGGCTGGCAGCTCCAATCGTGGAATCCTGCTCAATCAGACAATGGGATATTATAATGCGGGTCAAAATCGAGTGATTGCAGGCTCCCCGTTTCTTATTGAACCGGGAACAGAAATCGTGCCATTGGGCGAGGGCAGTACGCCAATCGTTGTAGACGAAATCATCTCGGAAGAAAATGCAAATGTCCAATCCATGTTTGTCAGAGATCGAGCTGTCCTTATTGTGCCTTTAAGTTATTTTAACTGGCTGATAGATGATAACGCCTATGTGGAAATGAGAATACAGACAGCACAGCATAAAGAAGCAATGGAATGTTTGGCTGACAGAGGATTTCCGCAAACTGTAGACATTGCAGCCGCAACTAATAATTCCAGACAGGTATATACGATTGCAAAACTGGCAATCTGCCTGTTCTCAATCCTGATGACGGTTATTATCAGTTTGAATGTTTGCAACACTATCTCAAATACAATTCATTTGAGAAGAAGCGAATTTGCTGTTCTGCGTTCTGTTGGTATGACTGCCAAAGGATTGAAATGTACGCTATTGCTTGAAGCTGTTTTATATGGCGTAAAAGCATTGGTTCTTGCGTTGCCTGTGAGCTTTCTGATTCATTGTGCTATCTACTACTTCATATCGTCGGGTATGACACCATTTGCTTTTTATATCAACGGTGGTATCTATGTGCTTGCCGTCCTTGCTGTAAGTGTAATGGTATGTGTCGCAATGCTGTTTGCATTCAAAAGCGTGTCACGGGTAGAGATTGTAAAAGAGCTAAAATTGAGTAATATGTAATGAAATCATCAAGGAATGGAGGTGCACATTGGAAAAAGAAAAATGGGTGTTATGCCCAATCTGCAATAACAAGACCCGTATTAAGGTGCGCCCCGATACGGTACTTGAAAACTTCCCGCTATTCTGCCCCAAATGTAAAAATGTAAACAGGAAACGATTATCAGCGTAACCGGGCAGAATGTGGTTGCGGTTAAGAAATCAGAAAATGCAATTTAATATATTAGTTATTACAGAGCCAGACGCATAGATGCAGAGCCGATGAACTTGTGAGAAATCGCAGTTTGTCGGCTCTGTTTTTTATTAAAGTCGCCGTCTGTGACGAATAAAGCTTAACGCAGCGGTATCAAGGAGGTATTGCTGTGTTATCTTTCATTCTCGCTAATTCGCTTAATCACTTATGGTCAAAAAAAGCCCTTGTCCACCGTCGGGATATTTCGGCTATGAGTATGAACTGACAATTCAATTTAATACTGTTTATAATTCCTTTTGCGCCTGTTTGCGTCTTGCGAACAGGCGCATTTTGTGTTTTATAAAAATTTTTTTGGAAAATTCTCCGCTTTGCGTTGGCAGTTTTGAAAACGCGGTGCTGAGGGTTACGAAAGGGGAAATCAAACAATCACCCGCTTTCGCGGTTGCGAAAGGAGGTGAACACCTTGAACGAACCATATCGTACCCAGTTTGAAGTGCGCTGCGCTTTCAACGGTTTTTGTAAAAAAGCCTTGAAATATGAAGCGAGCAGTGCGCACCGAGATGTGAAACGCTATCAGAAACACTTTGTAAGTTTTTCCGATTTATCGCCCGAAGAAGAAAGCCAGCTTTACACGGTTGACAAACCTTTTGAAAGCGAAAAGGACGACAATTCATTTAGTGTTGGCGGTAAGAGAATTACCCCCGAACTGTTAGCTGAAGCTCTCCGCACATTGCCCGAAGTAAAGCGTAATGCTGTGATACTGTACTACTTCCACGATATGAGCGACGCAGATATTGCAAAGCTCTACAACATTCCGAGAAGTACCGTACAGCACAGACGGACAAGCTCTTTCAGCAGCCTAAAAAAATTTTTGGAGGAACGCGCAGATGATGAAACAGAATGGTAATACGAGCGAGCAAAGCGAACGCGGTTTATTGCCTTATGTGGTAATCGTTGCCGCAACCAAAGGCGACCCGGAAGCTATGAAAATGGTGGTACAGCACTATGAGGGCTATATCTCCTACCTCTCTACAAGGACGCTCAAAGACGAGCGCGGTAATACATATTACGGCATAGATGAGGACATACGCGACCGCCTGCGTTCAAAACTTATGCGAGCTGTCCTTGACTTTGAGGTTTAAGTAAATCCCTGTGCCTACGTTTCCCCTTTCCGCAGGCACACATTGAAAATACCTCTTTTCGTTCCTTGACAAAGAAAGCGGCGCAAGATAACGGCGGCGCAGTATAGGGCAAATCAGATACTTTCCTCTTGTGCCGAGCCGTGCGGCGGGTGCGCCAAGACGCTATCTGGCGGGATTTTCCACCGGGTAGCCGAGCGATAAACACCGACGCCGTAAAGCAGCTTTAGCAAGCTGCGGGCGATAACACACAAGATATATAATGATACTCCCTTATAGCCACAGTCCGAGCGTTAAAAGCGTCGCAGGCAATGGGTAGGGCTCCGGCAGACCGCCGGAGGGGTGGAACTCCCGTGAGGTTATGCTGATAACCGTCTGATTAAAGCCCCTTTTTGGAAATTTATGTTGTGATAGTGGACTTGCCACTATTCATAGACTGTACTATAAATTTGCGAATGAAAGGGGGAACTTTTAATGTCGCAAAATCAAGTACCCGTTACAAAAACGGAACACAAAATAGGAAAAGTTACCTACCTTGTTTGTTCGTCTGCAAGTGAACGAGCGACGGACACATTAGATAAAAAGATAAAGAAACTTATCCGCAAGGATATTGAGCAGAAACCCGTAAAAAGCCCGTAAATCGGGCGTTGTTCACATTTTAGGCGTTGAATTTGGCGGCGGTAGACGGTATAATATTAGTAGTATAAATACCAGCTTGTCTGTCGTCGGAAAGGAGGACAAATGTTACAGACAGACAAGATTACCGCTTTATATTGCAGATTGAGCCAAGAGGATATGCAGGCAGGCGAAAGCGAAAGCATACAAAATCAAAAACTGATTTTACAGAGATATGCAGATGAACACCATTTTTTCAATACCCGCTTTTTTGTTGACGACGGTTTTTCAGGCGTGAGCTTTGAGCGTCAGGGACTTCAAGCTATGTTGCGGGAAGTGGAAGCCGGAAAGGTGGCAACCGTTATTACAAAAGACCTCTCCCGTTTAGGCAGAAACTATCTGAAAACAGGCGAACTGATAGAGATAGTATTTCCCGAATATGAGGTACGCTATATTGCCATTAACGACGGTGTAGATACTGCAAGAGAGGATAACGAGTTTACCCCTCTGCGAAATTGGTTTAACGAGTTTTACGCCCGTGATACTTCTAAAAAGATACGAGCCGTAAAACAGGCAAAGGCACAGAAAGGCGAGCGAGTAAACGGCGAAGTGCCGTATGGCTACATAGCCGACCCCAACGACCGCAATCATCTGTTGCCTGACCCCGAAACCGCAAATGTTGTGAAACAGATATTTGCTATGTATGTACGCGGCGACCGTATGTGTGAAATCCAAAATTGGCTGCGGGAACACGAAATACTGACCGTTTCCGAACTGCGTTACCGCCGTACCGGCAGTTGCCGACACCCACGCCCACACCCGACTTGTATTTATAATTGGCCTGACAAAACCTTATATGATATTCTCACACGCAAAGAGTATTTAGGACATACCATTACGGGCAAGAGTTACAAGGTATCTTACAAATCAAAAAAGACAAAGAAAAACCCGGAGGAAAAACAATACTTTTTCCCAAATACACACGAAGCCCTGATTGATGAAGAAACCTTTGACCTTGCACAAAAGCGTATCGCAACACGCCACAGGCCGACAAAGGTTGAAACCATAGATATTTTTTCGGGACTTCTCTTTTGTGGGGAGTGCGGATATAAAATGTATCTCCAACAGGGCGCCGGAACATTGGAACGCAAACACGCTTATACTTGCGGAAAATACAGAAACCGTATCAGAACAGGCGAAGTCTGCACAACACATTATATCCGAAAAAGCGTACTTCAAGAACTTGTCCTTGCCGACCTGCAAAGGGTATTATCTTATGTGAGAAACAACGAGCAGGATTTTATAGAAACTGCTAACGAGTATAACGCAAAGGCAACCCAAAAGGCATTGACACAGCAGCGCAAGGAGCTTGGAAAGGCACAGGCACGAATGGGAGAATTAAATCTCTTGTTCCGAAAACTCTATGAGGATAACGCATTGGGAAAACTCTCTGATGAACAGTTTGCTTTTCTCACTTCGGGCTATGATGATGAAAAAAAGATGCTGACGCACAAAATAGCGGAACTGTCAACCGTGATTGACACCGCCACCGAGCGCAGCACAGATGTAAAAAGGTTTGTCGCCCTTGTACGCAAGTACACGGAAATTAACGAACTGACCTATGAGAACGTACACGAATTGATTGACCGTATCTTAATTCACGAATTGGATAAAGAAACGAATACAAGGAAAATCGAAATCCTGTATAGCTTTGTAGGCAGAGTTGAAAGCGGCGACGAGCCGACAGAAAGTATTTCCTATTTCAGACAGATAGGAGCAGACGTCAAAAGTTTTGCTATTTAATATAAATCAAAAATGAGGTAAGACAACAGACTACCAAAAAGGTATCGTTATCTTACCTCATCAAA